>JAABUV010000120.1_pt1 | contig 113198 bp, 92 predicted proteins | sample 5559971 | NCBI WGS metagenome assembly JAABUV01 (sample SAMN10711881, study PRJNA513362) | rock metagenome | isolation source: Antarctica rocks | place: Antarctica: Victoria Land, Knobhead nord | collected 2015-12-19 | reverse complement strand
CCCACTTCGATCTGACGCAGCAGGTTTACCACCTGCTCAGGCTGGTACTTCTTCCCTCGTCCCATACGCTCTCCTTGTCCAGTTCTCGCTTAGCCACTGGTACAAAGCAAGCCGGGCACTCCACTTGATGCCGATGTGACGGCGGACTTCAGTTTGGAGATTTGCGGGGTCGGTGATCTCAAGAAAGCTCCAACGACCAAAGACTCCGTGATTGTTCACGGCGGGAATCCATTGCGTGCGAGCGGTAGTGGTCTTCTGAGCCTTCATCTCGTCTCGCTCACCGGAGACTTCGATAATAAGGTGGAGAAGATCATCCGGGCCGTGGCCGTCGTCGATGTCTACAAGGAAGTCAGGTGTGTACTGCTTTTCCTTGTTCTGGAATGTGTACGGAATAGTGAAGCCCAGATGATCGTTCTTCACGTAGCGAACGACCTCCTGCATACGTTCCAGCTTGTAAGCGACGTTCTGCTCCCAAACATCTGTGTCAGCGACTACATGGGAGATGTGAGAGTGCGTGGCACTCGTCGCGAAGGTGGGCCTGGTTGTGAAGAAGTCAACGTAGTCCGTCGAGCCCAGCGTGTCGTAAGGCTGAAGAATAGGAAGGACGCGCTTCTCGCCGGCACTCTGCGATCCTTCGCGAATGCTGTCGTAAATCTTCTCGATCGCAAGATGCTTGTTCTGTCCAAAAAGCAGGAGCTGCATGAAGGTGTTGTCACCGAGTTGTAAACCATTGGCGAGCCACTCGCGCGTGATGCCGAGAACCTGCGGGAAGAGCCATGGCTGAGCTTCGTCGTTCTCGTTGCGCAAAAAGCGTTCCAGCGTAGCCTTGGCAAGCTCAAATGCCACATGGTTCGGTCGGACTTCCTTGAGTCCCTCAAGAGTATGAACCTGCGACTCTCCGACAACAGCCGCCATCTCGGTTTCACTTGGAATCGAAGCGGTAGTGAGCCGAAAGACGGAATCCGAGGTGAAAGCGGCGATGAGCCGGCGCTCCGGAAGATGAAAGCGGTAGCCGAGTAGGCGTGGGAAGCTCATCGCGAGCGCCTCTCGCTCCGCCAAAGCGCGAACGCGCGTGGGCAGAGGCCCCTCAACCGGCTCTTTGGTAACACCTGCTGATGGAATAAATGAGAAAGGTATCCCATAAACTTCGGCATACTCTGGACCAAAGCGTTGTTCTGAGGGGGCAGATGAACGGTGTCCGCAGTGATCGAATAGCTTATGCGGCGTAGAGCACGACCAACGACCTGCTCACATAGGAGTTGAGTGCCGAAAGCACGCACCCCGAGAATATGGGTGACAGTATTTGCATCCCATCCCTCCGTAAGCATGGAAACGGAGACGACGCAGCGTATGCCTTCGCCCAGCTTGTCGGCCTTCCCGATAGTGTTGAGGACCTCACGGAGCAGGTCTTCCGTGGTAACAGAGTCTACGTCGCGACCTGGAAAGCGGCGAACGTATTCCTGCTTGAACTCAGCGATCTCGGTAGCAGCGGCCTTGCGGAAGTCATCGGTCATCGCTTCGCCAGAATCGATCTGCGTGGAATCGATCAGGAAAGAGTTTGGCTTGTGAAGCCAGCCTCCGCGTCCATCATCGTTGCGGAAGAGATCCAGCTTTCCGGCCTGAACCCGTTTCGTAGCAGGCTGGTCGCCCTCGCCCGCCAGTTCCTTCTCCCAACCGGAGATGAAGTCGAAGACTGTCTTGGAAACATTGGTGTTGTTGCAGACAACAATGAAGACCGGCGGCGTCAGACCACGCAGCTTGCTGTCAGCACGAGATTCCCAAAGCCTGTAACGCTTTTCGTAGTCCAGATATAGGGACTGCAACGCACCCTCAAGCTCGCCGGGTAGTGCGGGTTCCGCTTTGGCAGCCTCCGTGGCACGACCCTTACGGGGAAGCTGCTCGCGGATGCGGAGCCAGAGATTGCGATAGGTAGGTTGATCGCCCGAGCCTGCGTCATCCGCGACTGGGACGCGCGGGATCTTGACGATGCCTGCCTCGATAGCTTCCACGAGAGCAAAATCAGAAACGACCCATGGGAAAAGCGAGCCTTCGCCGTATCCGGAACCGCTCAGGAAGAAAGGCGTCGCGGAGAGATCATAAACAGTCTTGATGCCGATCCGAGCCTGAACCATCATTAGGCCGCCGAGCCATGCGTGGGCGGCCTTCTTGTTTTCCGCTATCTCCGCACGAGCGTCCGCATCGCCAACGGGAATTGGGTCGTCATGTTCGGGATTGGAACGGTAGCAATGATGAGCTTCGTCGTTGAGGACGAGGATATTTTCTTCGGGCCGAAGTCCTTACCACAGACACGACGAACCACGTCGGCTGGAGACTCGGTGAAGAGTCCAGGCTGTGGAGGGTTATGGCCGGCCAGAACTGCTTTTGTGTTTTTCGCGACTTTGATCTTCTCGCGAGGCAGGAATGAATGGTAGTTCGTAATGACGATGCGCGCTTGTTCTAGCTGATCGCGCTGCCATGCAGGAACGATGTCGCGTTCAACATAATAGTTGGAAGGGTTGTTAGGCTTGAGCACTTCGAGGCGATCTTTGACGGTGATACCGGGCGTGACAATGAGGAAGGCATCGGTAAAGCGAGCGTCCTGAGGGTTGGCACGCTTATTGAGCGTTTGCCATGCAATCATCATCGCCATGACGACCGTCTTGCCGGATCCGGTAGCCATCTTGAAGGCTTCACGACGCAGACCGGGGTTGGCAGCTTCGGCGATGTCGCGGAGCTCGTTCTGTAAATGAGGAGTGAACTTCTTGGAAACCTCAAGGAGATAGATTGCAGTTTCGAGAGCTTCAATCTGGCAGAAGAACAACCTCCGGTCACGCGCGGGGTCCCGCCAATAGTCGAGTAAACGGCGCGTCGTGGCTGTTACCCCGCTATACCCACCTTGGCGCCAACGTCCAACGTGCAAGCGGATATCGTTGACTAGTTTGTTGGGTTCGGCAAGGTCTTGCGAAAAGTCACCGGGCAGCATCTGCTGAGGGTCATTCCTACGGGCACGCGCACGCGCAACGGGAACGATGGCCGTGCTTAGTCGTCGGCCAGAATCGATCTCATTGGTAATGCTGTTCTCTTCGTCGAAGCGGAAGTGACGCGACGGTTCCTCAAATGGTGAGTTCAGGATTGGATTCTCGATAACAACCTGGGTCACAGACGCATCCCCAACTTAAAAAGGTTCGGACCAATGAAGAATAGCAATGATGCTCATTTTGGGCACAGTTTGGGCACAGGAAAACGCATCCGAAGATGCGTTGGTTTCGTAAAGTATTGATTTGATTGGTGCCGGGAGGGGGAATCGAACCCCCATGAGGTTGCCCTCGGCGGATTTTGAGTCCGCTGCGTCTGCCAGTTCCGCCATCCCGGCCTTACTCGCCGCCCATCGCGCACAACCAACTCCGGATCGCGTCACGATACTGCCCCAGTATGTCATAAAGCCGCTCTCCATCGACCGACCGTCGCCGCCGAGATCTAGCACCGTCACGCCTCCGCAGCAGCCGGGGCTGGCTGCTTTGCCAGGTTCTTCAGCGTCTCCTTCGCGAGCGGGCGCTCATGCAGCAGCAACTCAGCTGCCCTGACTCTTGGATTCGCATGGAACCAGCGTTGCACAACGTTTCCTCGCAGCAGGTTCGTCACCGCCAGCAGCGACATTCCCTGGTGATGCGCCATCCATGAGCGAACCATTTGCGGCTCCTTGCTCCCACTGTAGTCGGCCGCCTCGTAAAAGCCGTACTTCCCCCTCCATCCCATCGAGTCCATGCGGCGAAGGTTGGCGAGCGCCTCCTTGCGGGCAAATGGCAGCGTCAAAAAAGTGGAATAAGGCGAGATCACCGGCCCATCACCAGCGCCGTACTTCAGAGCGAGAGCCGGGATCCCCCATGCCTGATAACCGTACCTCCCCTGCGCATCCATCTTCGCAAAGCCGGACTCCGAGATCCCCCATGGAATGCCCCGCACATGCTCACGCTGAATGCGCACCACAGACTCGATCGTCCGGGCAATCAGAGTGTCTGGATAATTGCGCATCCACAACGCCGGCATCAAATACTCGAACATCGTGCCCGTCCACGACAACAGGGCCGCTCGCCCATTCACAAGCACGTGCGATCGATCCAGCCGAAACCACGACTGCTGTGGAATATCCCCCTTCGCAACCGCCAGAAAAGAGGCAATGCGCGCCTCCGAAGCCAGCAGGTCATAGCAGGCAGAATGCAGATCGCCCGTCGGCCCGTCATAGCCGATCGACAGAAGCTGCCGTGACTTGACCAGCAGAAATCCGAACTGCATCGCGTTCGCGTGCATCTCTGCCGAAGCCGCGATCTCCGACACCTCTTCCGCCAACTGGTTCAGCCGATCCGCTGCGCTCGTCAATCTCTGCCGAAGCTCGCATCCCGCCTTATACTCCTCCGAGCTTCCCGCCGCCGCCTCGAGCAGCTCTTCCACCCGCCGCAGAAGATCTATCGCATAGGCCCCACCGTCCTTCAGTGCCGGAATCCCCTTGTCGGCCGGATGCCGGAAACGCACCTGCTCGAAGACCGCTCGAAACTGCGGCAGCAGCCACGGCGTGTACTCCGTAATGTACGAAATAAGCGCCAGACTCCTTGCGGCGGCCTCACCCCTCGTTCGCTCCCGCCCTCCCTCTGCCCCTCCGGCGCTCGTCGGTGTTTCCGTCGCCTGCATCCTGGTCAGGGACGCCACCTCATCGCGCAGCCGCGCAGCATCGGGGCTGCCACCGCTCTCAACCCTTGTATCCTCCCCCAGCATCCGGCGCACCACCGTGAACGGCTGCATCTCGATCATCGGTCGATTGAGCAGATCGAGCGCCCCGCCATGAACGGTGTAGAGCGAGGCCAGCAGGTTGCCGCTGTCCACCGCCGATACCGTAAACGGCGGTATCGCCTGCAACGTCTCGATGTCGTACCAGTTGTAAATATGGCCCCTCTGCTTCTCCAGACGCTCGTACGTCGCAAGCGTCGAGAGCGTTGCCGTCGTAAACTCCGAAAGCGTGACAAAGCCCATCTCCAGCGCAGCCTGGCGAGTGTTCAACAGCATGCCGAGGTTTGTCGGCGACAGCTTTCGGACCTGCAGCAGCTCCTTCTCTTCCACATTGTCCGGGATCAGCCAGTGGTTCTCCTCCCCTCCAAACTCGGCAAAGTATCGCCAGATCTGAAACGCCTGATCTTCGAGAAACTTACGTTCGGCATGCGCGAGCGGTCCCACTTCCCGCAGCGCCGGAGAGTTCAACCAACCGGCAATCGCGGGAGCGGATCCCCACAGCGCCAATATCGGCGCGGCCACCACCAGGCCATGCGGATGCACGTACATCAGAACCCCCGCAACCGCTATCGCCAGCGCCGGCGAAATCTGTAGGTAGCGGTCAAGCGAAGTCTTTCTCCGGTCCAACTCCGACTGCGCCGCCGTCTCCCATTCCAGCAGGCGTTTGCCCGTTACATATCTGCGGACCAGCGACCGCACAATCGCATCGATCGCCAACAGGGTCTGATGGGGCAGAAATGCAAAGTTCAACAGGCTGAATCCCAGCGAGGTCAGAAAAGTTTTGATCCCCTCCGACCCCGCGGTCGGATTGAGCTTCAAGGCCGCGCGTCCAAGGTTGAAACCTAGCTGCACCATCACCGGCAGCAACAGCAGGGTCAGCGTAATCAGCGTCCAATAAAGAGCTCCTCCGGGCAGAAACAGCCATCCGCACACGAGCAGCAGAAACGTCACCGGCTCCACCAGGCTGCGGCGCAGATTGTCGAAGATCTTCCATCGCGAGATCGTGCTGATCGGGTTCTCGACCATCCGTCCAGACTCGTCCGGAACACTTCCAGAGAGCCACTGCGTAATCTGCCAGTCGCCTCGTACCCACCGGTGTCGCCGTCGCGTGTGTGCCGAGTGGTGCGATGGATAATCGTCGATTACTTCAATATCCGTGACCAGGCCGGCGCGCGCATACGCTCCCTCAATCAGGTCGTGCGAGAGCAGCGCGTTCTTTGGAAAGCGTCGGTCAAGAACCTGGTGCAGGATCGCCACCTCGTAAATACCCTTGCCCGTAAATATCCCCTCGCCAAAAAGATCCTGGTAGACATCGGAGACCGCACGCGTGTAGATGTCGAAACCGGTTTCGCCTGAATAGAGCGCCGCCAGCCGAGATCGCGACGCCGATGCCACACTTACCCCAACCCGCGGTTGCAGAATCCCATACCCCGCAGTCACAATCCTCGAGTGCGGATTCACGATCGCCTGGTTCAACGGGTGCGACATCGTCCCGATCATGCGCGCCGCGGTTCCACGAGGCAGCTGCGTATCGGAATCCAGCGTGATCACATACCGCACACCGCTCAACGCGTGGATCGGTCCAGCCTTCACCGGGAAGCTGTCGTACTCGCGCAGCAGCAGTTTATTCAGATCCAGCAGCTTTCCACGCTTGCGCTCCCATCCCATCCACACGCCCTGCCGCGCATTGAAGATGCGATGCCGGTGCAACAGCAGGAACGAGCCGCCCCTCTCCGTCGCGTACTTGGCGTTCAACTCGTCCGTGATCCGCACCGCGAAGTCCACCAGCGGATCGCGATCCGCCGGCAGGGGGCGCGCCTGCGAATCCGGCAGATCCGTCAGCACGGCGAAATGCAAATTGGCATCCTGATTCGACAGGTAGCGGGCCTCCAGGTCCTCAAACGTCTCACGGACCTGCGCCTCCGTCAGCAGCAGAGTCGGAATGACCACCACGGTCGCGGCTTCAGCCGGTATTCCTTCCGAAAAATCGAGCTTCGGCAGCGAGGTCGCGTGCAGCAGCGCCGTCACGGCGTTATTGACCAGGTCGACAGCTCCCTGTGTCGCCGGCAGCAGCGCCAGGAAAAGCGCCACCATCACCCATCCAAACGCGTTGTGCGGAACCAGCGGGGCGATCAGCGCGACAATCAACAGCACGGAGATCAGGAAGATCCCGAGGATATATACGTCCTCGTTATAGGCCAGCAGCATCGCTCGTACTCTCGCCATCACCGGCGGATGATACCCGATCAGTCGCGACAGCTCGGTAAAGCCCTGCTCGAAAAGGTAGTAGCCGATGTGCGACACGCGTCGCCTAACTCTGGGGTCCGCGTATTCTCTGGCTGCGGCCTCGCGCGCCAGGTCGAGCGCAATCTGTGCCGTCTCCGTCTCGGAACCATCGGCATGCCGCGCCAGCTCCGCCACCCTCAGCCGGTACTCACCCCGGTTCTCCTCCTCCATCCGCGCAAACACTCCGTCCGGATCAGCGCGAAGAAGGGCTTCGAATGGAACCATCGGTTCGAGCGCCTCGTGCCACTCGAACTGACTCAAACGCCGCAGGCTGTGGAGCGGCGCGGAGAAAGGAGACCGCTCGATCGGCGGCAGCGGCCCCGCCAGAAAAGCCTCGTCCGCGCGATCCAGGATGAACTCCAGCTGCGCCATCTTGAGTGCCGCCGGCAGCAGCAGGATCTCGCCCAGCAAAAACGCGTCGTGCCTCTGCGCCGCCTGAACATAGACCGCCAGCGACTCCTGCGACCATACCCCTCCAGCAGCCGAAAGATACTCTTCCGCTACATTCACGATGCGTGGAATGGCATGTCCACCCTCCACCCGAACGTGCGGCAGAAGCCGGGCATAGGTAGCCGAGGCATTCACCTCGCTCAGCACGCCCTTCAGCGCCCGGGTGCTCTCCAGCAGCTCCAGCTGTGGGGTTAACTCCTCGGTCGACGCAATCGCCCGTGCCGCGCGTAGCCGCTCCTTAAGCCGAAGCGCAAGCGCTCCCAACCTCTTCGTCAGGTCGGAGCTGCCCTTCGCCGGAACTACCATCTGCCACCCTGTTGCAAGCACGGCAGCGTGCGAGCGAAGTCTCCCCTCGCTCACCTCCGGCGCCTCCGGCAGCGCTCCAGCTCGCGTCTCCACCATCCGTGCGGTCGGCGGAACCAGCTGCTCCTGGGTCGAACCCTCGTTGATCTCTGCCATCTTTTGCCGTCATTCCTTGAACGTGAAGGTGATTGCGGCAGAAATTGCAAATGCTTCAGCCCTCAGCCTGCCGAGGGTCAACTCCTAACGGTAACTCGCTGCCTGCATTTCGAACATCTCCGCATACAGTCCACCCGCGCTGATCAGCTGCTGGTGATTGCCCTCTTCAATCAGCCGCCCGCCCGAGAGCACAACAATTCGGTCGGCCATGCGAACCGTCGAAAATCGGTGCGAGATCAGCAGCGCCATCTTCCCCAGAGTCAGCTCGGCAAAACGCTCGAACACCTCCAGCTCGCTCTTCGCATCCAGCGCCGCCGTAGGCTCATCCAGAATCAGCAGCTGCGCATCGCGAAGATACGCGCGCGCCAGCGCGATCCGCTGCCACTCTCCCCCCGAAAGCTCCACGCCCCCCTCGAACCGGCGCCCAAGCATCTGGTCGTATCCGCCCTCCAGCTTCTGCACAACCACATCCGCCAGGCTCTTGTGAGCGGCAAACTCGATCTCCGCTTGCTGGTGCGGACGATCCACCCGGCCAACCGCGATATTGTCTCGCGCCGTCATCTCGAAGCGCACAAAATCCTGGAAAATCACGCCGATCTCGCGGTGGAGATCCTCAAGCGAATACTCGCGCAGATCGATTCCGTCCAGCAGAATCTGCCCTTCTGTCGGGTCGTACAGCCGCGTAATCAACTTCACCACCGTCGTCTTGCCCTGCCCGTTCTCGCCGATCAGCGCCACCCGCTCCCCCGGCGACAGCGTAAACGTGAAGTCCTTCAGCACGGTTCGGTTCGTCCCCGGGTACGTGAACGACACATTGCGAAATTCGAAGCCGGCCCGTATCGGCCGCGGTGCCGCCAGACCGCTCGGCTTCGATTGCACCGTCGGCTTCATCTCGAAGAACGCAATCAGATCCGTCAGGAACAGCGCCTGGTCCGCAATCCCCGACGCCGTCGAAAAAACCTGCTGCAGGTTCGAGCTCGCCTGCTGAATCGCCGTCGTCAGAAACGTGAACTGCCCAATGTCATAGCCGCCATGGATAGTCCGCCAGATCACATATACATACGCGCCGTAGTACCCCAGCGTTCCAATGATCCCCAGCAGACCGCCCACCATCAGCTTCGATCGCGACAGCGCCACATCCTCCCGGTAGATCTGATCCGCCAGCGTCTTGAAGCGGTCCGTGAAGAAGCGGCTCAGCCCGAACAGCTTGACCTCCTTCGCCCCCTCGCGGCTTCCCGCCACCTGCCGCAGGTAGTCCATCTGCCGCTTCGCCGGTGTCTGCCTGAAGTTCTTCGCATACCCCAGAAACGCGTAATGCGTCTCCCCTAGAAAGGACGGCAGCACCCCCAGCGCCAGCAAAACAATCAGCCACGGGGAAGCCCACGCCAGCGCCACCGAGAAGATCACCGTCGTGATCACCTGCTGCATCAACCGGCCCATCTGCTGGATCATTCCCAGGCGATCCGTCGCCTGCACCCGGGCCCGCTCCAGCCGGTCGTAGAAGACCGGGTTCTCATACGTCGTCAGGTCCAGCCGCGCCGCCTGCTCCATCACCTTCACGCTGACATACTGCGTGTAGCTGTTCGCCAGCAGCGAATCCGAGTAGTCGATTCCACGCGTCACCAGCCCGAGAAATACATTCAGAATCACCTCGGCCGCGACCAGCTTCCAGAACATCGGCGATAGCGGCCGCCCCCGCAGCACATCCGCGATCCCGTTGATGATGTACTGCGCCACCTTCGCCACCACAAACGGAAGCGACGCCACCACCAGCCGCAGCAGGATGCCCCACGTGACCGTCGCCCGTCCCGAAGCCCACAGGATGCCGAGCACAGGAGGCATATTCCGCAGCGCCTGCAGACGTTCGTGCCACGGACTCTGGCCACCCGTACGGTCTTGCGTTTCGATCATTCCACCTTTGGCCTACGCTGTAGGGCTGCTCTCTCAAGTCGGACGCAGGGCGCTCCGTGGAAGTTGGTTGACGGAGACTCCAACACGCCCTACTGGACCTTGCCCTGCGGTTGAAACCGCCGCAGCTCGATCGCACAGGCAATCGCGTTCACCGCGGCCAGCTTCAGATTGTCCGTTGCAAGCCACACCCAGAAGCGTCGGCCCGCGCTCTGACGCGAAGCCTTTCGTACCCACGCAAGCACATTCCTCTGCCCCGACGCACTCAGATTGCTGGGCGGATCGGAGTCCTCCGTAACCACCTCGATGTGCTCGCCCGCCAGCGCCTCTTCTACCTCCATCACCGTTGCCGGCCGCTTCAGCTCCACCAGCACCGACGCCGTGTGTCCGTGGAACACGGGCGCGTGAACCACCTGCAAATCCAGCGCCGGCAGCAGCCCCCCGGATAGACCCTCGTAATCCCTCTCAATCCGTTGCTGGACCGCCGCAAACGCGATCTTCGCCTCCGGCCCCAGCCCCGGAAGGAGGTTGAACGCAACCTGCGCATCGTACTGTTCGCGCGGCAGATCGTGAAACGACAGAAGGCTCACCGTCTGCTGATGCAGCTCATCCATCGCCAGCCGCCCATACTCCGACGCGGGCTCCATCACCGTGGCGGCCAATCCCTCCATCGCCAGCTTCGCGCGAATCCGCCCCGCAACCAGCGCCAGCATCAACGCCGCCGGATGCGCCGCAACCACCGCCGCCGTGTTGAGATCCGGAACCGCCACGCCCTGCGTCTGCTCCGGGCCCAGCACTGATCGCAGCCACGGCGCTCTCACTAGTACCGTCGGCTCCCCTTCCAGCGCGCCCGAAAGATCGACCAGGGTCGCCCCAGCCCTTCGCGCACTCCCCCAATGCTCCTTCGTCACCTGCGGGCTCCCCGCGAAAAAGACGAAGTCCAGACCGTCGAACGAGGTGGCCGAAAGCCTCTGGATAAAGCTCGCCTCCTCCCCCGCTGAGGTCAACTGGCCGGCAGCCTGCTCGTCGTCCAAAAGCACCAGCTCGCCCGCCGCCAGGGCCGACTCCCCCAGCTCCTCGCCCAGTTCCTTCCCCAGGAGCGACGATGCCCCGACTACCCCGATACGCTGCACCTTAACCGCCATAACTAACCGCCATAACTCAAACTTCAAAAACTTGTGACTCAAACCAGCTCTACCGTCTCAACGCCCTCTGCCATCGCTCGGCAGCGCCCCAGGCCGTCCCGCTTTTTGCCCAGCCCCGGCACCCCCCTACCGCCCCGAAGAAAGCGTCTGCCGCCGTGATCTCTCCCACGAATACGCCAGCCGCGCCAGCACGCCCGAGACCAGATATCCGAGCGCCAGAATAATCAACGCATACTCGGAATAACGCACCATCACCGCCCCCACCAGCGCCAGCACGGCAACTAGCTGGAACGGATGCCTGGATCCCAGGTTCAACTCCTTGCCGCTCCAGAAACGCCATGTGCTCACCATCAGAAATCCGGTAAACAGAATCAGAAACAACCACACCAGCGCAATCCACGGATTGTAAATAGGCGCTCCATTGAAGCAGTGAATCACCGACGCCAGCACACCCGCGCCTGCCGGAATCGGCATGCCGACAAAGTATTTCCGGTCCGGCCGTCCCGGGTTGCGCGGCTGCGGGTTGGCGCTGATATTGAATCGCGCCAGACGGCTCGCGCCGCAGATCAGAAACACAAAACAGACAAACACCCCGAAGTGGAGAATCTGGTCGCGCAGCACCGGGTGAACCATCAGCGGAAGCATCCGAAACCCCCAGATATACGCCAGAATGCTCGGAGCCACGCCAAACGTAATCACGTCCGCCAGCGAATCGAGCTCCTTCCCAAAGTCGCTCGTCGTCCTCGTCATCCGCGCCACCCGCCCGTCCACCCCGTCAAATAGGATCGCGAACCCGATCGCCAGCGCCGCCCTATCGAAGTACGCCGGCTCGGCTGCCGATCCCTGAATGCTCTGCGTGATCGCGTAGTAGCCCGCGGCGATATTGCCGGCCGTAAATACCGCCGGCAGCACGTACATGCCCCGGTTCGGTCTTCGTCGAATACGGGCGTCGTTCCCCCGTTGCACCTCCTCCACCTCCATCAAACCCCCGTGCTTGGCGAGCGTGGCGTTGACCGGAGCCGATGCGGCGGGACCACGGCCAGCACCGTCGATCCTCCTCGGACGCGCGACCCCGTCTTGACCTTCAGATCGGCCTCGGCCGGCACCAGGACATCGACCCGCGATCCGAACTTGATCAGACCGATACGCTGCCCCCGCTCCACACGATCCCCCACCTTCAACCGGCAAACGATCCGCCGCGCCAGCAAGCCCGCGATCTGCTTAAAGCCGACCTCGTATCCTCCGGCATCGATCACCACCAGCGTCTGCTCGTTATGCAGCACAGACTCGGCATTCATCGCGTTCATGAACAAGCCCTTGCGAAACTCGTACAGCTTCACCACGCCCGCCACCGGCGAGCGATTCACATGCACATCGAACACATTCAGAAATATACTCAGCCGAAGCCGGCTGCCGTTCGGCATCTCCATCCATTCCGCCGCAGTAACAATGCCATCGGCGGGAGACACGATCTGGCCCGGCTCACTCGGAATAATCCGGTTCGGGTCGCGAAAGAACCAGAGAAAGAACGCCGCCAGCAGCAGCGGGAGGATCGTCAGGAGAATCATGTGCGTCAGCCCCCATATCAACGCGGCAACCGCGCCCAGAGCTAACGCATAAAGAACACCATCTCGCACCATAAGTGGGTCCATTATAGAGGTGCGTCGGCCCCATCGCTTCCCCGCGCTCCAGCAGCTCCCTCGACTTGGGTAAGCTCCCAGCCTTCCCTCACATTCCATGCCCGGGCTGCACCCTCTCTCTAAACCCCCTCCCTCTCTCCCGTCCAGATCATCACCACAGCATCCTCCACCGGGTCCGCATAATACCTCGGCCGCCGCCCTGTCTCCCGGAAGCCAAGCCCGCGGTACATGGACAGGGCTCCCTCGCTCCCCGCTCGCACCTCCAGCCCGGCACTACCAGCTCCCTGCTCCTCACACCACGCCAGGATCGTCCGGCACAACGCACGCCCAATCCCCTGCCGCCGCGCCCGCTCCGCCACCGCAACGCTCTCGATCTCTCCCCACCCACGGCCTCGGGCCTCCGGGTCTCCGTCTGCACCCGCCCCTGCACCCATCACGAGACTCCCCACGGAAAATCCCAACAGGTCGTCCTCAGCCTCAGCGACAAACAAACATCGGCATACACCCGCCTCGGCCGCATCCGTCCGAAAGATCGCGGCATACTCCTCCGGGCTCCAGTGCGGAGCCCCGGCGACCCCCCGCTCCAGCGCCACCACCGCCCCCCCATCCTCGGGGCGTCCCCGGCGCACCTGCCACCCTCCTGGCCCGGCCTGCAATCGTCCCGGCCTCACCTCTCAGGGACCCGCTGGGCCAGCCGCTGCTGCACCTCAAGATCCGTCCGTCGCAGATAGTTCGCATCGCTCGTGGCCACATCGTCGAACGCCCGCCGCTCCACACGCGCGCTTACTAGCCCGAAAGCGTCAGCCGCGCTCAGATCAGTCATCGCGGGTTGGAGCTCCGGGAACGAGACCCTCACGCTCTCCTCGCAAACCGCGATCGTTCCGCCACGCGCTGCCGCCAGCACCGCCACCCGCGAAAGCAGCGCCTCCATCGCACTCTCCCCATCCCCGAAGCTGCCGTAAAAGAACTCACCCCTACCCGCATCCAGCACCGCACCCGTCCCATCCCCGGAAGCTCCCGCCTTGTGCGCCAGAACAGCCAGCCGCGAGACCATCACCAGCGGAACATTCGCCGCCTCGCACAAGCCCTTCGCGGCCGCCACTCCCACCCGGACGCCCGTAAACGAGCCCGGCCCCGCCACCACTCCGATCGCGGTCACATCCCGCAGCTGCCACCCGCTCTCCGCCATCATCGCCCGAAGCTCGGGGATCAGCCGCTCGGACGAGCTCCGCCCCCCCAGCGCCACCGACGCCAGTATCGGATTAGCCGGAGCAGCCGCCTCGCTGTCAAGCAACGCGATCGACCCCTCCTGCCCGCACGTATCCATCAACAGCAGTCGCAGCTTCGACCTCCTCCGTGAACCGGCGTCTCACTCAGCCGCTCGTGACTAGCCCTCGTGAGTCAGCCCTTCATGACTCAACCGTCGACCCTCAGCCCGGCCTCGCGCCTTCCCTGCTCTTTCCCCAAGCATAGCCGCCCACAGCATCCATAGCCCCCACCCACCTCTCCTCCCCGCCGTCGATCACGCCGCGGCCGACTCGCACCCGGCACCCCACCGTATCGCCGCTTCCACCCCCAGCGCCTCGGATGCACTTGACACGCCGAGTCCAAAAGCCGCTATCCTCATCCTTCAGCCGATCGGCCCGCTTCCACCGCTGCCCGCCGCCACGGCCGTCCCATCTTCGCCCGCGCGCAAGCCGGGTACGTGCCTCGGGGAGCTGCTCCGCTATGTCGACAAACGCCCTTCGCGCCTCAGGTCCGAGCCTCACCAGCACCGCACCCCCGCGCGCCAACCTCCGCTGGTTCGTCTGCGGTCTGCTCTTCCTCGCGACCACCATCAACTACATGGATCGCTCCGTGCTCTCGCTCATCGAGCCCGCACTTCACGACCTCCCCTTCATGGGCTGGAATCACAGTCAGGACGCCAGCCATCAGCAGGTCTTCAACGACCACTTCAGCACCATCCTCACCTACTTTCAGATCGCCTACGGCATCGGCCTCCTCACCGCCGGCAGGCTTATCGACAAACTCGGCACCAAGGTCGGCTACGCCCTCGCCATCCTCGTCTGGGCCTTTGCCTCCATGGGCCACGCGCTCGTCGGTTCGGTCGCCGGCTTCTGCATCGCGCGCTTCCTTCTCGGCCTCGGCGAGTCCGGCAACTTCCCCGCCGCCATCAAGGCCACCACCGAGTGGTTCCCCTCCGAAGAGCGCGCCCTCGCCACCGGCCTCTTCAACTCCGGAGCCAACGCCGCCTCGCTCGTCGCCCCCTGGCTCATCCCCATCGTCACCATCAACTACGGCTGGCACGCCGCCTTCCTCACCACCGGCTCCATGGGCCTCCTCTGGCTCATCGTCTGGCTCCTCTTCCCCTACAACCGCCTCCTCCACCGCGAATCCGGCGAAGTTGAAGGCGCCGCCCCACACCTCCCCGCCGGCAGCTCTCGCCCCAGCCCCCAACCAGGTCAAAAGACTGGCTTCTTCGAGCTCTTCGCCCGGCTCTCCAAACAGCGCGGCCTCTACGCCTTCTCGCTCGCCAAAGCCATCACCGACCCCATCTGGTGGTTCTATCTCTTCTGGCTCCCCAAGTACTTCCACGAGACCTACAACCTCGACCTCAAGCACCTCGGTCCGCCCATTATCATCGTCTACTTCTGCTCCAGCTTCGGCTCCATCATGGGCGGCGCCCTCTCCGGCATGCAGATGAAGCGCGGCCACACCGTCAACTACGGCCGCAAGTTCGCCATGCTTGTCTGCGCCCTGCTCGCCCTTCCCGTCATGCTCGTGCCCTACGCCCACACCCTCTTCGGAGCTAACGTCTGGCCCGCCGTCGTCCTCCTCTCGCTCGCCACCGCCGCCCACCAGGGCTTCTCGGCCAACCTCTTCTCCACCCCCACCGACATGTTTCCCTCCACCTCCGTCAGCACCGTCGTCGGCATCGGCGGCGCCGCCGGTGCCCTCGGCGGAGCCGTCTTCACCAAGTTCACCGGTGCCGTCTGGACCTCCCGCCCGTTCCTCATCTTTATCCTCGGCTCCCTCGCCTACCTCACCGCCCTCGCCATCTTCCATAAACTCGTCCCCCACCTCGGCACTCCCGCCGAGATCTAGCACCATCGGCGCGACCACCCCGCTCCACCGAAGCCCCACCCTCGAGCCAGAAACCCGCCACCAATCCGGGTGGCCCATCCTTTGCGCCTTCTGCAAAGGGTGGGTTATCGCGCAGAGCCCGACCCCCTCCAAAGCTCACCCCACGCTTGCCGCCCCACCCATCCATGAGTCGCGCCGCACCCCTGCTGCTAAACTGGCGCCAGACCACCCAAAGCATGTCCGACACCCCCAAAAAGTTCTACCTCACGACGCCCATCTACTACGTCAACGCGCGCCCGCACATCGGCCACGCGTACACCACCGTCGTCGCCGACGTCATCGCCCGCCGCCACCGCCTCCTCGGCGACGACACCTTCTTCCTCACCGGCACCGACGAGCACGGCCAGAAAATCGAGCGCTCCGCCATCGCCGCCGGCATCCCGCCCCAGCAGTTCGCCGACGAGGTCTCCGCCTCCTTCCGCGCCCTCTGGACCCGCATGGGCATCCTCGACGATTCGCTGTCAAAAGACGATCCGCTCTTACACCGCGACTTCATCCGCACCACCGAACCCCGCCACAAACAGGGCGTCCAGCGCCTCTTCCAACAGCTCCGCGACAACGGCCACATCTACCTCTCCACCTACACCGGCCAGTACTGCATCTCCGACGAAGCCTACGTCGACGGCCCCCCCGGCATCCGCTGCCCCGACTGCGGCCGCGTCACCGAAACCGTCTCCGAGTCCAACTACTACTTCCGCCTCTCCGCCTTCCAGCTCCCCCTCCTCGACCTCATCGAATCCGACACCCTCCGCATCACCCCCGAATCCCGCCGCAACGAGGTCCTCAGCTTCCTCCGAGGCCCCATCAATGAGGCTTTAGAGAACATCTCGACTGATCCGCAGGGTTATAAAGCTGCGGGCGGATTTGCTTGGGGTGACAAGTACCTGTCTTATACCGCCGCCAGAAATCCTTACCACCCCGGAGCCCTCAAAGACCTCTCCATCTCCCGCACCTCCTTCCACTGGGGAGTCCCCGTCCCCGGCGACGAGGCCCACGTCATCTACGTCTGGCTCGACGCCCTCGCCAACTACATGACCGCCATCGGCTACGGCTCCGACACCCCCGCAGACATCGCCAAATTCGCCAGATTCTGGCCCGCCGACCTCCACCTCGTCGGCAAGGAGATCATTCGCTTCCACTGCATCTACTGGCCCGCCTTCCTCCTGGCTCTCAACCCCGAGTACATCGCCCAGCCCGCCACCGAATCGGCCACAGAACCGGGTGCCCCAGGTCTCGATTCTGAGACCTGGGTTCCTCCTGAGCCACAGACCACCGAACCTCCTCCACTCTCCCTCGAGCAGCATCACGCCTGGGCCGAGAAGATGCTCCCCAAAGCCATCACCGCCCATGGCTGGCTTCTCTTCGAAGACTCCAAAATGTCGAAGACCAGAGGCAACATCGTCCGCACCGAAACCATCCTCGACGCCTTCGGCGAACACTACCATTCCTCAATCCGCAGGTACAACCAAGATCAGAGCAAGAAAGACCTGACCTTCCAACCTGTCCCAGAACCCTCCGACCACGAACAAGACCTCTTCGCCACCGACGTCCTCCGCTACTTCCTCCTCCGCGAGATCCCCTTCGGCCAGGACGGCAGCTTCTCCTTCGACGCCATGATCACCCGCTACAACGCCGACCTCGCCAACGGCTACGGCAACCTAGTCTTCCGGACCTTACCGATGATCGCAAGGTATTTGAAGAACACAATTCCAGATACTCCCGACCGCTTCAAACCCGCGTATTCGGACGTCATCGAATTGACAGGTTTCCCGGGTTTTGCAAATGAGACTTTGGCACTCGCTTTCGAACAGAACGATTTCGGGAGAGTGCTTTTTGCGTTGACGACGATGGTCACGAAAACGGATGCTTTCCTCACCAGGCGCACACCATGGAAGACAGCTCTTGACCCATCTAGACTGGCAGAGGTCGCAACTGTCCTCTACACCGCCGGCGAATCCATCCGCATCATAACCGCCCTCCTCTACCCCTTCCTCCCCTACGCCACCGCCCAGGTCTGGCGCCAGCTAGGCCTAGGCTCGATCGAACAAGCCGTCCGCAACGGCGACCTCAAAGACCTCCACTGGGGAGACCTCCCGCCCGACGCCAAACTCGGCCCCCTCAGCCCCATCTTCCCCCGCGCAGAGAAAGGACTCGCCCAGACCATGGCCGACCTCGAACAGAATCCTCCCGCCCTCACCGCCGCGCACGACGCCACCCCCGCGCCCTCCAGGCTCACCACCGAGACCACCTCCACCACCCCCGACACCCAGCTGGACCCCACCCATCCCGCAGCCCCGCCCCGCACCTCTGCCATCGAGGAGGCCCACCCCATCGCCCAGGTCGCCGGCTCCGCCTCCACCCACACCCAGCTGCACAAACCGCCATCCCACACCGAGGCCTTCGCCTCCGGCCCCTTCAACACCGCTCAGAGCTCCCAGCCCATAGCTCCAAGCTCGATCCAAAACCCGGCAGCTGCAGCGTCCATCCCAGGCCAGCAGACCGCAGCCGCCTCCATTACCCCAACGGGGGGGTCAGCCTCCACCACCCCCACGGAACGACCAGCCTCCACCACTCCAACGGAAGGGTCAGCCTCCACCACCCCAACGGAAGGGTCAGCCTCCACCACCCCAACGGAAGGGTCAGCCTCCACCACCCCAACGGAAGGGTCAGCCTCCACCACCCCAACGGAAGGGTCAGCCTCCACCACCCCAACGGAAGGGCCCGGCTTCAGCCGGGCCGATACCAGCCCCGCCGAAGGCGGTACCGCTCTGCCGAAGGCCGTCCTCCCCAGCCCCGCCATAAACACTCCGGGAACCGCTCAGATCACCATCGACGACTTCGCCAAAGTCGAGCTCCGCGTCGCCCGCATCCTCGTCTGCGAGCGCATCCCCAAAGCCGACAAGCTCCTCCGCCTCGAAGTCGACCTCGGCCCTGAACCCGGTATGGGCCGCCGCCAGATCCTCTCCGGCATCGCCCAGTGGTACACCCCCGAAGAGCTCATCGGCCGCAAAATCATCGTCATCGCCAACCTCGCCCCCCGCAAGATGCGCGGCCTCGATTCCCACGGCATGCTCCTCGCCGCCTCCACCGGCGAAGACGGCAAGCCCGCCCTCGCCACCTTCGCCGAATCCGACAACATAGAGCCCGGCGCCCGCCTCAAATAGCCTCTTCGCGCCCTCGTGCTTGTCGTCTTGCCCTCGTGCTTGTCCTGTTGTCCTCGTGCTTGTCGTTTCCTCTTGTCGTTTGTCTCTTGCTTATTGTTTGTCCTCTTGCTTGTCCTTTGTCTCTTGCTTATTGTTTTGTCCTCTTGCCTGTCCTTTGTCTCTTGCTTATTGTTTTGTCCTCTTGCCTGTCGCTTGTCTCTTACTCATTGTTTTGTCCTCTTGCTTGTCGTTTGTCCTCTCTGCTTATCATTCAGGAGCGGAGCGGAGGAACCTGCCGTCACCGATTCATCCCCCATGGCGTAACACCCAGCCAAACTGGTTATCATAGAAGTTAGTTACAGCAACCACACACATGGATTGCTTCACCGAAGTCCGGACCTAACCCTAGCCCTTCGAAGACTTTGCACCATAAGTACGGGGGGCACCCCCCACATCCACCACCATGCTCATAGACTCCCACGCCCATCTCGATCTCTTCGACGACGCCGACCGCGACGCCGTCCTCCGCCGCGCCCACGTCGCAGGTGTCGCCGCCATCCTCGCCATCGGCATCGGGGACGGTCCCGATACCATGCACCGCAGCCTCGAGATCGCCAACGCCCGAGCCCTCGTCAGCGATCCCGATCTCCCCCGCATCTTCGCCACCGCCGGCATCCACCCCGGCGAGGCCGCCAACGCCACCCCCGCCGCTCTCGAAAAACTCTCCCGCCTTCTCGCCGACCCCCTCTGCCTCGCCGCCGGCGAGATGGGCCTCGACTACTACCACATCGAAAACCCCGACCCCGAGGTCCAAAAGACCGCCTTCCTCGCCCAGATGCAACTCGCCGCCGCAGCACGGAAACCCATCATCCTCCATTGCCGCACCTCCGATCTTGCCACCCCAGCAGCAAGAGACCGCTTCGGCCCCGCCGACGCCTGGGCCGACCTCCTCGACCTCGTCTCCCAACATTGGCAGCCCACCCGCCTACCCGGCATCATGCACTGCTTCTCCGGCACCCCCGACCACGCCCACCGCTCCGTTGCCGCGGGCTTCTTCCTCTCCTTCGCCGGCAACCTCACCTATCCTGCCGCCGGCCAGATCCGCGCCGCAGCCGCTGACGTTCCTTCGGATCGCCTCCTGGTCGAGACCGACGCCCCCTTCCTCGCCCCCTTCCCCCACCGCGGCGAAAAGAACGAGCCCGCCCTCATCGGCCACACCGCCGACGCCCTCGCTAAGCTCCGCGGCATCTCAACCGAAGATCTGTCCGCCGCCACCTCCGCCAACTTCTTCACACTCTTTCCAACCGCGCGCCCCTGACATAATGGGATCGCACCCAACGAGGTAAGGAAAAGCCCATGGCAGCCGATAACAGCTTCGACGTCGTCAGCAAGGTAGATCTGCAAGAGGTCAAGAACGCGGTCGACCAGGCCACCAAAGAGGTCAACGCCCGCTTCGACCTCAAAGACTCGAAATCCAAGATCGACATCGAAGGCGCCGACACCATCCAGCTCGCGAGCCAGGACGAGTACACCCTCAAGGCAGTCACCGAAATCCTCGGACAGAAGCTCGTCAAGCGCGGCGTCTCCCTCAAAAACCTCAGCTACGAGAAGATCGAGCCCGCCACCAACTCCTCGGTTCGCCAGAAGATCAAGCTCCAGCAGGGCATCCCGTCCGAAAAGGCCAAGCAGATTGTCGCCCTCATCAAGGACTCCAAGAAGAAGGCCCAGGCCTCGATCCAGGGCGATACCGTCCGTGTCGTCAGCAAGGACCGCGACATCCTCCAGGAGATCATGGCTCTGCTTCGCGGCAAGGATCTCGGCGTCGACCTCCAATTCACGAATATGCGGTCGAACTAGCCAGGTTGCGCCGACGCTCCGGCCTGTTCGCTCCACTTCTAAATCGACGCGTCCTCTGCAGCACGATGCAGTGCGCCGCCGCCTGGAGCCTGAGGCCGTCCAAACCTCCGGTGCCATCCTGATACTCTCAATCTAGAGCGTGGGCACCCTCTCCATCTCGAGCGCAAAGGAAGTCTTCGATCTCCTGCGGGAGGACCTCAAAGCGATCGAGCTCGAGTTTGCCGCACAGTCCGCATCGGATGTCGAAGTCGTCACCGACATCGCCACGTATCTCATGTCCGGCGGCGGAAAGCGCATCCGGCCCATGCTCCTCCTGCTCTCCGCCAAAGCCCTTGGCAACAGCTCCCCGGGCCGCATTCGCCTCGGCGCCGTCGTCGAGATGCTCCACACCGCCACCCTGGTCCACGACGACATCATCGACGAGGCCGATACCCGCCGCGGCCGCCCCTCCTCGAACACCACCTGGGGCAACGCCAAATGCGTCCTCGCCGGCGACTGGCTCTACATGCAGTCGTTCTCCGCCGCTCTCGAAGAACGTAACTTCCACGTCCTCGACCTCCTCATCTCGCTCACCCAACAGATGGTTGAGGGCGAGCTTCTGCAGATCCAGAAGCTCGGCCATCTCATCAACGAGGAAGAGTACTTCGACCTCATTTACCGGAAGACCGCCTGCCTCTTCAAGGTGTCCATGCAGCTCGGTGCAGCCCTCGGCAGGCCTCGCGACTCCCGAGAATCACACAAGCTGGAATCCCCGATTGAATCCCAAATTGAATCCCAGATGGGCGAGTACGGCCGCAATCTTGGTCTCGCCTTCCAAATCGTCGATGATGTCCTCGATCTCACCGCCGTCAAAGACGTCCTCGGCAAACCCGTCGCCAGCGACCTCCGCGAGGGCAAGGCCACCCTCGCTGTTATCCACGCGCTTGAACGCGGAACCGGTGCGGATCGCGAAGCCATCCGCACCGTCTTGGCCGATCGCAGCTTCGACCGCGTCTCCCACGCGCAGATTATCGAGGTGCTTCGGCGTCACGGCTCGCTCGAGTACGCCATGGACACGGCCTGCGCCTATGCCGAGGCGGCCCGCCTTTCCATCACCGATTTGCCGGAGTCGCAGGCCAAGAACGCTCTGCTCTGGATGCCCGGCTTCGTCACCGCCCGCGACCGCTAGCCTGCCTCCCCCTCGGGCTCGTCTTCCTCGATGACGTCCATCGTCGCCGCCTGCATCTTGCCCGTTGCGCTCTCTACCAGCACCTCGATCCGGCCCTCCGCCGCATCCAGCTCCTGCTTGCATGCCTTTGAGAGCCGGACCCCCTCTTCAAACAGCCGCACCGACTCCTCCAGCGTAAGCTCGCCGCGCTCCAGTTGCTCGACGACGCCCTCAAGCGCCGTCAACTGGTCTTCAAACGTCGCCATGGTTGTTACCTCCCCTTTGGCGTGCTGGGCAGCAGCGATTCAAGCACCTCAGCGGCCGCCGTGTACTTTCCGAACGGCGCGCTGACCTGCACTCCCTGCACATGCGCGCGCGTCTGCTGCAGCATCTCCTGCGCGATCCGCACCCCTTCGGCCCGCGACTGCTCCGGGCTGCCGGCCACAGACATCCTGTGCATGATCTCCTCTGGCATGCTCACGCGGAGGTCGTTCTTCATGAACTGCGCGTTTTTTAAACTTGTTAGCGGCCAGATCCCGGCAATCACCGGGATCCGAAACCCCTCAACGCGACGCAGAAAAATCTCCAGCAGCCGGAGGTCGAACACCGGTTGAGTGATGCAGAACTCCGCTCCCGCCTCGACCTTCAGTTCGAAACGCCGGATCTCCTGCTCGATGTCAGGCACCCCTGGATTGGCTGCCACGGACACTGTGAAACCTGTCGACGCTCCAATCGGATTCTTCCCGATATCGAGGCCGCGATTGAGATCCTGAACCACCCTCACCAGCCCGATTGCGTCCACGTCGAACACCGCGGTCGCATTCGGATAATTGCCCAGCTTGGGCGGATCTCCCGTCAGGCAGAGGATGTTCTTCAATCCGATCGACGATGCTCCCAGCAGATCGCTTTGAATGCTCAACATGTTGCGATCGCGGCAGGTATAGTGCAGCACGGTCTCAACCCCCACTTGCTGCTGGATCTGCACGCACAGGCTCTGCGCGCTCATACGCGCGCTCGCTCGCGGGCTATCCGGGACATTGATCGCATGCACACCCAGTCGGTAGAGATACGCCGCGCCCTCGATCTCCTTGCTGCAATCGATCCCGCGCGGAGGAACGATCTCCACCAGCGTGCAGAACTCGCCGGACGCCACCATTGCGCCGATCCGCGATCTCTCGCCGAACGGAGGTGGATGGACGTCGCTCACCGTCTTCGTCACTGTCTCTCGTTCTACCGCCTCCGCGCCCGCCTCCTGCGCCTCCGCGGCCCGCAAAGCGCCTCGCATCGCCCGGATGTGCGCCGGCGTCGTTCCGCAGCAGCCTCCGATAAAGTTCGCTCCGGCGCGCGCCACCTTGCGCGCGAAGCTCCCCATGTACTCCGGGGAAGTCATGTAGATCGATCGCCCCTCCACCGACTTCGGAATGCCGGCGTTCGGCATCGCAGCCAGAGGCAGACTGGTCACAGCGCGCATACGCTCGATCACACGCAGCACCGTCTGTGGACCGTCACTGCAGTTGCACCCCACCGCCGCCACGCCAAGCTCGGACATCCGCGTCGCCACCGTCTCGGGTGACGCCCCATCCATGCAGTTCCCATCCGCGTCCACCGTCACCAGTACCAGCAGCGGAATCCCGGGCGCTGCCATCCTGGCCGCACGCGCCACGGCTCCCGCCTCGGCAAGCGACGGCAGCGTCTCCGCGATCAACAGATCGGCGCCCACTCCCGGACCGCCCTCCACCAACGCCCGGATCTGCTCCGCAAAGGCCGCTTCCGCGTCCGCCTCGCTCACAGAGCCGCCCGCCCCCACACGCACGCCTAATGGCCCCATGGCGCCAGCCACGAATGCCTCTGCGGACTGCTTCTCTCGGATCTGGTTGACACACCGGCGCGCCAGACGCACACCCGCCGCGTTGATCTCCCGCGCCCGCTCCCCTAACCCGAAGTGGCCCAGACGATAAGTGTTTCCCCCAAACGTGTTTGTCTCAATTACCTGCGCCCCAGCCTGCAGGTACTCCTCATGGATCGCCAGCACCATCTCCGGCTGCGAAATGTTTAACTCGTCAAAGCAGCGATTGATAAAGATCCCGCGCGCATAGAGCATCGTTCCCATGGCCCCATCGCAAAGGATCGTCTTCTGGGCAAACAGCCCCTGCGCCGTTGCTGTCGGTGTCTCTGCTCTCTCCGTTTCAACGGCCATCCTAGCCACGCCTCATGCACTTCTGAATCTGCTCTTCGTCCTCTCATCTTAGGGCACATCCTCATGCACACAAACCAGAACGCGGACGCTGTCTTGAAGCGGTCGGCGCAAGCCCTCGCTTTGGTATACTTGGCAAGACTCACCCCACCCCGTGAGATCACCTTGCAGAGCGCAGGTTGGAGCTGTTCACGTTGAAGAATCGTAGTCCGTTCGCCAAGTCTTTCCGCGCGCAGTGCTTCACCGGAATCCTGATCGCTCTCGCAACGCTCGGCCTCAGCTCTTGCGGACAACAGTTCTACCGTTTCCCCCAGTACACCTTCGCCGGCCGGCCCATCCCGCCCAGCCAGCTCGCCAACCGCGTCATGGTGTCGTACACCTCCGGTGGCAGCATCGGTGGCCTGCAGATCCTCGACGGCCTCCGGGATCTCCGCAACAACGTCCAGGATACGATCCGGCAGTTCTCTATCAGCGGATACTCCTCGGGTTTTCCCAGCCTCATCCTGAACTTTCCCGAGCAGGTACGCGGATACGTCTACTCCGACTCTGACGGCAGCCTCACCCTCATCGACTACGGCAAGGAAACCGCCTCGGGACCAGCCGCACCAACCGGAACGCTTCCTCCCCGGTCCACCTCCATCGCTGTTCCCAGCACCTTCAGCAACATCTACTCTGCCGGGGAGTCCGTCGGCCAGCTCGTGATTCTTGACAACACCACCTCCCGCGCTTACGCCCTCAACCTGCCCAACGTCTATCGCGTGGCCGTCAATCAGGGCAACACCGTAGTCCTTGCCATGGTCAGAAACTCGAACGCCCTCTACCGGGTGCTCAAGCTCAACTCCAACCAGGCGCCGCCGCCCGGCGCCGTCGATTGCCAGCCCTATAACCTGCCCGTCTACTGCGTGGTCCCTGCTCCGGGCAACTACGACCGCCCTATCGGGGCCTACTTCTCGCTCGACGGAACCACCGCCTATGTCCTCAACTGCGGCCAGGAGTGCGGCGGAATAAGCTCGGGCGTGACCCTCATTCAGCAGGCGCCCCTGAACATCAATTCCATCCCGGCTTCGCTTCCCTACCCATCTCCCGTCATCAACACGGTCTCTGTTCCGGGGGGCGTCACCTCTGCCGTATCCGATGGCGCTACCCTCTTCCTCGCCGGACAGCAGCTGCAGCCGGACGGTCTCTTCGCCGGCTTCCTTTCGACCTTGAACCTCGCCAGCAACACCGTCACAGGAAAATACTCCATCGCTGATGGCAACCACACCAGGCTGCTCTTCGCCGACGACAACACCCTTTGGATCGGTTCGCAGTTCTGCGCCACCGGCGAACGCGCAAAACTAGGTCAGAACTACAACTGCCTTACCCGCTTCGACCTCGGTGCAAAATCCGCGCAAGTCGTTCCCGCCAATGTCGTCCCCGGCTCGCCAGATCCGGCCAAGCAGGTTCCTTATACCAACGAAAACGGCAACGTCTACTACTATGGCGACCTCACCGGCCTGTGCTGGGTGCAGAACCTCCACAAGGTCTACACCGCGTACGGTGGTCAGGTGCACGCATTCAGGACCGCCGACGGCTCCGAAATCAACAACTACAACATCACCGTACAGGGCACTGTCCTTGACGTCGCCTACATGGACGCGCTCACCAACGCCGCAGACTGAGCGCTGATGCAGGCCTCGGCCCCGCGGCTATTCTCGCCATCGCGGCTTACCGATCTAGAGCAGACCTGTGATGGCGCCCTTCTCCAGCCTCTCCTTGCCAACCGGTCGCAGTATGCCGATCGGCAGCACGGCGGCAAACTCCTCCCGCGGCTGAGATCCCCGAGCCGACGCTCTCTCGAGCGCCCGTCATTACGGTCTGCTCGCCGGCGATATGCGGAGCCTTCCTTCCCGAAAGTGGTCGCGCTCGTCGACCGCCTGATACTGCCCGTCCAGTCCATCTAGTTTCATCGATCCCATCCATCGACTCCCGTAGACGGCAATCCCCCAAAAGTTCTTCCACTTGCTCCAGCTTTGCCCCACAAGCGACGGCAAATGTAAGAAACTTCCTCTGGGCACCAAACCGATCTACGCTGTTCCGCGTAAATAAGGTGTTGCGCTACATCAATCACTGCAGTTCTAACGCAAGGCAAGAGGTGCTTCATCGTGGAAAAGAAAATCGAACTCCCTAATCTCAACCGCTCTCGGCGCAGCTTCATGGCCGGTGCCGGCGCCCTTGGCGCAGCCGCTCTCGTGGCCGGCTGCAGCAATAAGGGTACTATCACCGTCGTGCCACCCGTGTCGACGTTGACCGACGCCGACATCCTCAACTTCGCGCTCAATCTCGAGTACCTCGAAGCGGAGTTCTACCTCCGCGCCGTAACCGGTACCGGCCTTTCCGACGCGGATGCAGGCGGCGCTACCGCCGGCAAGGTTACGGGTGGTACTCAGGTCAGCTTTAGCGGAGTTTCCGCAGCCTACCAGCAGTACGCCGTCGAAATTGCACAAAACGAATTGAACCATGTTCGCTTCCTGCGCAGCGCTCTCGGCTCGGCAGCGGTTCCACGGCCAGCCATCGACCTCACCGCCGGCTTCAACGGCGCTGCGATGGCGGCCGGTATCGGCTCCACCTTCAACCCCTTCATGGACGTCCCGAGCTTCCTCGTCGGCTCCTTCGTCTTTGAGGACGTCGGTGTCACCGCCTATACGGGCGCGGCCCCGCTGCTGCAGAGCAAAACTTATCTCTCAGCCGCTGCCGGTATTCAGGCGGTTGAAGCCTACCACGCTGCCGAGATCCGCACGCTGATAGCAGGCGGCGCCGCCCAGCCAGGCGCGTCGCAGGCTTACCTCGTCGCCGCAAACAAGATCTCCGTCCTCCGGGGTATGCTTGGCGGCGGCAACGAGACCACGCTCAGCATCAGCAGCATCGTCGCCGCTGATCCCACCAACGCCATCGCCTTCTCGCGAACCACCGATCAGGTGCTGCATATCGTCTACGCCGCAGGCGCGGGCGTCCAGACCAAGGGCGGTTTCTTCCCCAACGGCCTCAACGGCAAGATCACTGCAACTGCTTCCTAAGGACGGAGATCCATGGCAACCCAAGAGACACAAAAAGTAGACGAGATCATCGCCAGCCGCCGCGCTGTGATGCTCGGCGGAACCGCTCTCGCCGCTCTCGCCCTCACCGGCACGAGCAAGGCACAGACCGCAACCGCGCCAACCGACAACGACATCCTCAACTTCGCCCTCAATCTCGAGTACCTCGAGGGCCAGTTCTACACGCTTGCAACCTCTGGCCAGACCATCGACCAGGTCGGTATTGGGATCGGAGCCGGCACCTCGGCAACCGGTGGCGGCACCGTCACCGTCAAGCCCACCGGCGTCGCCAGCTGCAAGGTTCCCTTCGCGGACCCAACCAACGCCGCCTATGCCACTGAGACTGCAATCGAGGAGCGAAAGCACGTCGCGTTCCTTCGCACAACCCTCGGTTCGGTGGCCGTCGCTCAACCGAACCTCGATCTGTACAACAGCTTCATCGCCCTTGGAAACCTCATCGGAGTCCCGAACTTCGACCCGTTCGCGAATGACCTCTTCTTCCTGCTGGGCGCGTACATCTTTGAGGATGTCGGCGTCACCGCCTACCATGGAGCGGCTGGCCTCATCACCAGCAAGACCGTCCTTGGAGCTGCCGCAGGCATTCATGCGGTCGAGGCTTACCATGCAGGTCTCGTTCGCACCGTGCTCTACCGGTTAGATTCACAGACACCCACCCTCGGAATCGCTGGCCTCACGCAGAAGATCTCCGCGGTTCGCAACAAGGCGGACGGTAGTACCACCACCGATGATGTCGGCCTCAGCCAGGTCCAGGTCGCTCTGAATGGAACCAGCCCAACCTACACGTCGAGCACGGTCGTCAATGCCGACGCCAACAGCATCGGCTTCGCTCGGACCACCACCCAGGTGCTTTCGATCGTGACCGTCGGCGCCGCAGGCAACAAGGGAGGCTTCTTCCCCGCTGGCCTCAACGGCACGATCAAGTAAGCACAGACCGAGTCGTTATGCCTCAAACAGAGCGGGCGCGTCCTGGAATTCAGGACGCGCCCGTTTTCACGTCTGATCGCCATAGGCATGCCCAACGCCAGTCCACTGACCTGAGCCCTGTCCCCAGCCCAGCTCCTATCGCCTCCGCCTCTCGCTCACCACGGCCTCCATTGGGATCTCCGGGATCGACACCACGGCTGGCTCATTTCTACTCGCAGCCACCACCTTGTTGTGGCCTCCACGCTTCGCCTCATACAATGCCGCATCGCTTCGGTCAAGTAGGTTCTGCCAGTTCCAACCGCACTCCCCTGACGAGCTAACCCCAAAGCTCGCTCGCACCTGGATCGTCTCACCCTGATACCGGATCGCGAGCGCCTCCACCTGCGCCCGCAAGCGTTCCGCCACCGTCACCGCCTCCTGCATCTCGGTATCCGGCAGCAGGATGCAGAACTCGTCGCCCCCCATCCGCGCAATCGAATCACGGTCGCGCAAGGCCTCCTGCAGACTGGCCGAGACCGCCTGCAGCACCGCATCTCCACCGCCGTGCCCCAGGTGGTCGTTGACCCGCTTCATCCCATCCAGATCCATCATGATCACAGCAAACCGGCCCCGGATGCGCATGGAGCGAAACGTCTCTTTCACGCCGATCCGCTTGAAAGCCCATCGATTCAACAGGCCGGTCAGTTCGTCGATCTGGGCACGCCACAGCAGTTCCAGCCGTAGCTTGCCGGTCGCGATAAACAAAAATCCAAACGCGACGGCACTGCTGGCCAGCAACATGCCGCACATCCAGATCACATCCATCTGCCGGACTGCTTCGCCATACACCGCCGACCCGTATCGCAGCGTCACCGCCACCCGCATCAGGTCAAGCACCGCGTACATGGAAAGCACAATGCCTGTAAACCGCCCGGCAGCCTCAACCCCCTCGCCCGAAAAGCTAAACACCGTTGAGGCAATCAGGGCGGTCTGCACCCCCATCACCGCGCTCACCAGCAGAACTGCGACCGGGTACTTGGTCGGCACACGCAGCAAGGAGAGACAACCAGCTGTCACGAGCAGCAGCAGAACCCCTTGCAGCCGCCACAGAAGCTTCCCGCGATCCAGCAACTCGGCAAAGCTTCGGTGCAGCATCACCAGCCCTGCGATCATAAGAATCGCGCTGGCTGCGCCCCAAAAACCATCGGAAAAATGTCCTGGGCCGAGCCGGCCCAGCATCGCCAGGGCGCAACTCAGATTCGCACCCGAGAACCAGAGTGTTGCTCTCGACCCGCCGAATACTCTCGCGCCCAAAAATATCGCGACGGCATACAACGCGAAAAGCAGCATGTTAATGAGAACCAGGGTGTGTATCTGCATCATGCCTGCTCCCCAATTGGTCGCCGGACAGAAGTCGAAATCCACTCTCTATGGCGTTTGGAGCCTGAGCCTTCTACCCACGCTAAATTCATCGGCCACGGCCTTCTCCCATCCCCCGCGTCGACCACATTCCTCCCAGAATAGAGACGCATCTAAAGACACACTCTCTCGTTCTGCCCCATCGGCCGTTCCGCACTCATCGACGCATCGCCCAATCGACCGCCAACAAATTCGATAAGCTCCCTGGAGGTATATGACGGTGGATGCATCGTGATCACTGGAGTCTTTCGGTAGAGTGAACCTGAAACACTCGTCCAGCCCTCCGTTCTAAGGTCCGCTCCCTCCGGCACCAGAATTGCATCAGCCCTATCCAGGTACCGGCGCGCCGAATCCTTGAAATCCTTCACCGCAGGGTCCAGAACACTCAGGTAGATATCCGGTCTCAAGAACCGTAAGATGCTGTTCGACTCGATCAAAGTATTCTGGGCGAGTGCCAACTCCTTCCGTATCCGCGGCATCGCCTCAATCAGCTGACCTTGCCGTGTCCTCACCCAAAGAGCTCGTTTCGCTCCTGCCGACAGGTACCGGCCAGAATCCGTCCCGCTCTCCCCCCGTTCCTCACTGATCGCCATCGTGTGGTCCGCGGTTTCGCAATCGCAAGGCTCGCCATTGGCGGAGCACACCCCATGTCCGAACTGGGTGATCTTGATCGCCGTCCACTCCCTCTCTCGCAGCTCCGCGATCAGACCAGCAACCACGCTCGTCTTTCCGATATTCCTTGAGTGTCCTCCAACCACAACAATCGCCACTCTGCTCGCTCTCTCAACCGCCTGGGTGGCGGATCACTTCCTGCCCTATCCCCGTCGTAGCCGCGCCAGCCCCTGAAGGTACTCCCTCAATGGCTGTGCCGGTATCCCCCAGAAGACCTGTCCGGGACCACGCAGCTTCTTATGACTCAGAACTCCACTGCCAGACCCCAAAACGACTCCCTCCCCGATCATCGCATGATCCCCAATACCAACCTGCCCTCCGATCACCGCCCCGTCGCCGACCACTGAAGATCCCGAGATCCCCGTCTGCGCAGCAATCACGACATCCCTCCCAATCACGCAGTTATGCCCAATATGCACGAGATTGTCAATCTTCGTTCCCCTCCCGATCTTCGTCTGTCCCAACGCTCCACGGTCGATTGTCGTGTTGGCGCCAATCTCCACGTCGTCTCCAATCTCCAACGTCCCCTGCTGGGGAAAAGGGACATACTCCCCGGTCTCAACGTTCCTTACATACCCGAAGCCAGTCGCTCCCAGCACCGCTCCAGACTGAACCACGACTCTGTCGCCAAGAACAGTCCCCGCATAAATCGTCACATTCGCCAGAATGTCGCAGTCTCGACCGACTTTGACTCCTCTCTCAAGCACCGCTCCCGGCCCGACCCGCGTCCCCGCTCCACGCGCAACCCCCTCCTCGACAAAAGCCCTGGGGTGAACTCCCTCAGACCCCGCCCTCCTCCGAAGCCTCCCCGCGGCAATCGCAAACGCCAGCTTCGCCTCGTTGACCCATATCACGCGCCCGTCCGCAACAGCCTCCCCATCCAACCCCGAACCCGCAAGGATCCCTCCAGCCTCTGATTGGCATGCTTGCGCGAGTGACCTCCGTTCCGTCGCGAAGACCAGGCTGTCAGCCCCGGCATCCTCTGGCCCCGATACCCGCGCGATCTCAGTATCCAGACTTGGCGCCGTTGCGCCAACCCAGGCTGCGATCTCGGAGAGCTTTGCCATCAGTAAATCCCAGTCTCGCCCGGCGGGCGTGTCTTCCACCTGCGGTGCATCCATAACCACTGGTCGGGATACCACCGGACATAGGCCTCGATCACAGCCGTAAATCGTGCCGTATTCACCCGCGCATCCTCTTCCTGGTCTTCGGTTGCAGCTACCTCAAGCTGCTCGCCGAATTGCAGGACGTACCTCTGCTCCTTCGCCTCCCAAAGCAGAAATCCCGGCAGCACGGCCGCTCCAGTCTTTCGTGCAACCCGCGCCATCCCCGACGCGGTACATGCCAGAACTCCAAAGAAAGGAACAAACACGCCCTGCGGTGGAGTCATATTCGTATCCATCAATATCCCTACCGTCCCCCCCGATCGCATCTCCCCAATCAGCGCCCGGGCAAAGTCGCCCTTATGCAACACCCGATTACCGTGCATGCACCGGATCCGATTTACCATCGCATCGATCAGCGGGTTATCCAGGCGGCGGATCACCATGCCCATCGGGTACCCCATCAGCGAGTGATAGAAGCTTGAGAGCTCCCATGCCCCTAGATGCCCGGTCAGAACCAGGACGCCTCGCCCTCGCTCCCGTGCTTCCAAGTAGTTGCTCAGACCGTCGTACTGAATGATCCGGCTCGCGCTCTCAGCCGAGTACCTGGGCATCTGGCAGAACTCCGCTAACTGGAGGCCGAGCTGCCGGTACACCCCTCTCAAAATCCTCTCTCGTTCTTTCAGGTCCAGTTCGGGAAGCGCCATCCTTAAGTTCAGTCGGCCCACCTCCCTCAGTCTGCCGAGAAGCACAAATGCCATCGCCCCGATTGCGCGTCCCAGAGCCCTCGCCAACTTTCGCGGAAGAGCGCCGAGCAGCTTCACCCCAAGCCAAACGCCCCAGAATTCCATACGGATGCGGATCACATCCCGGCAAAACTGTGATTTGATCTCCCGTCGCGCCGTGTTCGCAAGCTGGCTCAAGCGTCCAGTCTAACCGTCCGTAGCTCTGACAAGTCGTATCCAAAAGAAAAGCGGCCCGGAAAAGGGCCGCTTTTCTGCCTCATGACGCCTTAACAAGCTACTGGTTGTTCTTTGCCGTAACGAAGTACTTGGCGACAGTCCGCACAAAGGGGCGGGCATCCTCAGGTGTGGGCTGACTTCCTTTAAGCACCTGCTCAAAGGGAAGGTCCGAACCGTAGAATGTCCGCGTATCCTCCTGGTTCTGCGACAGCACCGTTCCGTTCAGATCGATACCGGCGAACAGACCCTTGCTCCGCGAGTACGACAGAAACTCGGCATTGAGCTTCCAGTCCGTACCAGCCGAGGCATCTCGACCAACCGGGCCAGCCGCCGCTGCAGCGTCGCCGCCCAGCTTGAACTTGTTCTTCAGCATCTCCTGTAAGCCATTCTGGTTCATCGCGACCAGAACCAGGTCGGTCGACTGCCCCCCCCACTGGAAACCCACGCTGCCGCCAGCTAACTGGACAAACACCGGCGCGCTCCAACCCTTCGGGGTCCGGCACGTCGCCGCACCCTGGCCATACTGCGCTCCCACGATAAAGGCGCCCTTTTTGAAGGCGGGGATGACCACAACACAGGAGGCTCCAGCAAGAATGCTCTGCGGAATGCCTTTGTCCGGGGTCTTCATGACCTCGTTCACAACCGCCTGAGCACTCGTCAAGCGCTCATCCAGCTTGGCCTTATCCGACGCTGCGAACGCAGGGAGCGACAAGGCAGCGATAGCCATTCCACAAACTGCAGATTTCATCCGGTTCATCTTGGTGCCTTTCAACACAAATTTCGAAGCGAGGCGTGCAATCTCATCTATTGGACCCACGCGATACTCATTCTGATGGACGTGCGGCTCGCAAAGTTGCCCAACCAAAGGCCCCACCCACTGGGGCGAAAAAATAGGGGTCGGGGAGAAGCACCCGCTGAGGATGACCACTCCACGACCCCTCTCCCAGGTCTGTGTTGCTGGAATTGAGCTTGCACCACCTCACCCCCGGCTCACAACGGTACGGACGGATGTATACCTTTGATCCTCCACTTATAACTACTTGATTAACACCGGCGTGTTCTCTTCGAGCAGCCCCCTCTGCATCGCCGTCACCGTCAGAGCCGTCCTGTTCTCTACCCCAACCTTGCGCAGCAGACGCCCCACATGCGCCTTCACGGTGGCCTCATCGATATCGAGGGCCTTCCCAATCTCCCGGTTCGACTGGCCCCCTACCAGCAGCCGCAGTACGTCCTCCTCGCGGGGGGTGAATCGCAGCGGGGCGGTCGCCGCCTCCGCCTCCGCCTTTCGTCCAGCCTCCAGCAGCCGCGCCATCACCTTGCGCGGAGCCCAGACCGAGCCGTCCAGCACAATCTTGACTGCCATGTGAATCTCATCAGCCGTCGATCCATGCGTGAGATATCCCTTCGCCCCCGCCCCGATCACCCGCTGCACATAGTCATGGCCCGGCTCCAGCCCGATCACGATCACCTTGAGCCGCGGCCGTGAGCGTTGCATCGCCGACAGCAGGTCGAATAGGTGCTCCGTTCCAGTTGCGTCCACAAAAATCAGGTCCAGCTGAGCTGCCTTCAGTGCGCCCTGGCCGGTGATCCGTACCAGCTCTACGCCATCCGCCGCAAACATGGTCTCCAGCCCAAGCAGCCGTAACGGGTCCACTGCCACGACCCCGAAGCGCTTCATCCGCTCTTCCGGTTCGCTGGTCATCTCTATCCTCCTGATCTGTAGGTCTGTTCGTCTTCAAACTCCGCCACCGGGCAGATACTCACAGTTTTGGCAGTACGATTCCCTGCTGGTTCTGGTACTTCCCCTTCCGGTCCGCGTAGCTGATCTCGCATACCTCGTCAGATTGGAAGAAGAGAATCTGACACAGGCCTTCATTGGCATAGATGCGCGCCGGAAGCGGCGTGGTGTTCGATATCTCAAGGGTGACGAACCCTTCCCACTCCGGTTCGAACGGCGTGACGTTGACGATGATCCCGCAGCGCGCATAGGTCGACTTGCCAACGCAGATGGTCAACACGTCCCGAGGAATCTTGAAGTATTCGATCGATCGCGCCAGCGCAAAGGAGTTTGGCGGTACGATCACGCTTTCCGCCTGCACCGTCACAAACGAGCGTTCATCGAACGCCTTTGGATCGATGATCGCGCTGTTGACGTTGGTGAAGATCTTGAACTCGTCGGAAACCCGCAAATCATACCCGTAGGACGACAGGCCATACGAGATCACACCCTCTCGCACCTGCTTCTCGCTGAAGGGCGAGATCATCCCCCGTTCAACCGCCTGTTCCCTAATCCATCGATCACTCTTGATCGCCACAGTACCTTCCCTAAGTCAAAGCAAATGGTCTCATCGGCAACGACGCCGCTGCACCCGCATTCCGGTGCAGGTCTAAGCTGATAATTTTGACGATGTTACGGCAGAGTTCTTCCGTTGACAATCGGTACGTGACTCCCTACCATCACCCTACCAGAAACACCGGTTCGCCTCCCCTGAAGGAATTCAACTCAAGGACATCGACTCAGATGATTAAGCAGGATCTCATTCAACGGGTTGTGGAGCGCACCGGGCTGCCCCGTACCAAGGCCGAATCTGCCGTAGACGCCATCTTCGAGAGCATGAAGCAGTCGCTTGTAGCAGGGGACCGCATCGAGCTGCGCGGCTTCGGGGTCTTCACCGTCAAACCACGCAAGACCGGCATCGGTCGAAATCCGAGAACCGGCGCCGAGGTCTCCATTGCCCCAGGCAAGGCCGTTCGCTTCAAACCCGGCAAGGAGCTTCACCTGCTTACCTGAGATCTTCTCCACACTCCCTTCCGGTGAGCCGAATATCCTTTGGCGCGAAGGCGCCGACAATCGATATGCCTTCGCTTGCTTGTTTTGCTGCTGTCCCGGAGGGAAGTTGCCTCGGCCTCTCGCCCGCTAGCCACCTCTACTCACATCAGGTGCACGGCGTCGACATCGACGATCACATGGCTGCGCGGTATGCGCTCCTGGTCGGCAAAGGCGAGCAACCGGCGTAGGGTCTCGCCAAGCACCTGTCGGCGCTCCGTCTTCAGTACAAAGTGAAATCGGTAGATCCGCTTCAGTCGCGTGATCGGAGCCGCCGCCGGTCCCAGAACGCGCACCCCAGCATGCGACGTACTCTGGAGCCAACGGCCCAGGGTCGCCGCCCATCCCGCCGCCTCCTCCAGCTTTTCGCTCTGCACGATCACATTCGCCAGCACGGTCGTTGGCGGGTAGTGCATCCACCTTCGGTACTGCATCTCCTTCCCCACAAATCCCGGGTAATTATGCTGCTGAGCGAACTCGATCGCGTAGTGATCCGGATGGTAGCTCTGCACCAGCACCTTTCCCGGCAGCTCCCCCCGCCCGGCCCGTCCCGACACCTGCGTCAGCAGCTGAAAGACTCGCTCCGCCGCTCGAAAGTCCGGCAGGCCCAGCGCAAAGTCCGCGCCCACGACGCCGACCAGCGTCACTCCATGGATGTCATGTCCCTTCGCAATCATCTGTGTTCCCACCAGCAGGTTGATCTCGCCCGCATGCAGCCGCGATAGCAGCCGCTCCATATCTCCGCGACCTCGCACCGTGTCCCGGTCCATCCGGCCGATGCGTGCGTTCGGGAACAGCTCCCGCAACCGCTCCTCCCCCTGCTGCGATCCCGCGCCCAGGTAGTACAGGTGTTCGCTCTCACACTTCGGACACCGCGGCGGAACGCTCCGCCGAAACCCGCAGTAATGGCACTCCATTCGCTCGCCCGGTTGCACCTGCAGATCGCCTCCGCTGACCGGCTTGTGCAGCGTCAGCGAGATCGCGCAGTTCTCACACTCGATCTTCTCTCCGCAGCTCCGGCACATCGCCACAAAGCTGTACCCGCGACGGTTCAGCAGAATAATCGCCTGCTCTCCGCGATCAAGCGTACTGTGTGTCTCCTCGACCAGCCGCCTCGAAAAGATCTCCTCCTTTCCCACCGCGCGAAACTCTGCCCGCATATCAACCAGCTCCACTGCCGGCAGCGGCCGGTCCGCTACCCGCGTCAGCATCTCGATCCGCCCGTACCGCCCCCGCTCCGCATTCGCCCAGCTCTCCAGCGACGGTGTCGCCGATCCCAGCACCACCACCGCTCCATTCAACTTCGCCCGCATCACCGCCACATCCCGCCCGTGGTACCGCGGCGTCTCCTCCTGCTTGTAGCTCGAATCATGCTCCTCGTCGACGACGATCAGCCCCAGCCGGGGCAGCGGCGCAAACACTGCCGATCGCGTCCCCACCACCACCCGCGCCTCACCTCGCCTGATCCGGTGCCACTGCTGAGCGCGCTCGTCCGGCGTCAGCCCCGAGTGCAACAGCGCCACCTCTCCCGCAAACGCCGCGTGCATCTGCCCCGCCATCGCCGGGGTCAGCCCAATCTCCGGAACCAGAAGCAACGCCGTATTCCCTCTAGCCAGCGCGCGCTGCATCGCGGCCACGTACACCGCCGTCTTTCCCGATCCAGTCACCCCGTAGAGCAGGTGCGGCTGAAACCCGCCCTTCGCCATCGACGCAACAATCGTCCGTAGAGCCTCCGTCTGTGCCTCGTTCAAGGCGTGCTCATGCGCCGTCTTCTTCCGTCCCGCCCCCTTGCCTTGCTGGTTGTCATCCCCCAACAGAGCGAAGGGACCTGAGGTTGCCCCCTCAACCCCCACCCCGCCCATCCAGAACTCGCGCTCCACCTCCTCCATCGCGACCAATCCGCGCCGAACCAGCGTTCCCACCGTCGATTCCGGTACTCCACTTGCCCGTAACCGCTCCCTCAGCTCGCGCATTGCCATCCGTCCGCCAACCGCAGCCAGCTCAGCCAGAATGGCGGTTTGGTTCTCATTCAGCTTGGGCAGCCGCATCTCTTCCACCAGTACCGCCACCCGCTCCATTCGGCGGGCATCCCGCTCCTCCGCCATCGCCTCGCGCAGCAGCCACCGCTTGCGAACCATCCCATCCAGCAACGCCTTTCCGGCTCCCGTCGCGCTGCGCAACGCACTCGCCTTAGCCGTCTCGCCACCCTCCAGGTAGTTCAGCACCGCGTACTCGCGATTCTGCTCCTCAGCCGTCAGCCGGGATCTCCGGGAAGATCCTCTCGCGGCTCCCTCATACAGCACCTTTCGCCCAGGTTCCGCGATCCTGTATACCCACTGCCGCTTCACCTCCGCGCTCAGCGGCATCATGCCCCGCAGAACCTCTCCCAGCGGAGCCACGTAGTACTGGGCGATCCACCCGGCCAGCCGCATCAACTCCTCCGGCAGCAGCACCTCCTCATCCAGCACCGCCTGCACCGGCTTTGCCTCCACCCCCTCCGGCAGCACCGTGTCATGCAGCCGAACCACGACCCCCATCAGCCGCTGACCGCTGAACGGCACTAATACCCGCGCGCCTACGGCAGGGACAACCTCCCCAATCGCATACGTAAACGTTCGATCCAGCGGGACCGGCAGCGCAACGTCGCAAAACAGGGGCATGCCTTCAGCTTATCTGCTTGGTCTCGAGCAAACGTCCATCTATGTGTCGCACCGCGAGGTTCCCAGCCTGGCTAGTGCACCAGCACCACGCGCATGTAGCAAGGGTGCCGTTCGCTAGACGGGGAGAGAGACCCGAAACGCCGTCCCATTTCGCCCCAGACTGGTGCTGCTCCTGTGCCGGATCCTGCCCCGGTGCCGCTCCACCAAAATCTTCGACATCCACAACCCCAGCCCCGTTCCCTTCTCCTTGTTGCTGGTGGCGAAGACTTCAAATAGCTTCTCGCGCTGGGCAGCCGGTATCCCGGGGCCATTGTCCGCGATCAAAATGTGAAGATGCCCGCCAGACCGCGAAATCCGCATATGGAGCGCACCCTCATCCGGCAAGGCATCCACCGCATTCGCTATCAGGTTGGTGAATACCTGCAGCAACTCCCCCGCATTCGCCTTCAGCGAAGCTGGTCCGCATCGATCCTTATGAATTTTAACCCTCTTGGCCATAAGCTGGGGTCGCTGCATGTGCAGCGCGGACTCCAGTATCTCGAACACATCTGTCTCCTGTGGCAGAGCGTTTGGCCGGTAGAAGGATAGAGTGCGTCGCGCAATGCTCTGAATATGCAACAGTTGCTCTTCCGCTATCCGGAGATAATTCGCGACGGCCTCCGGATTGCTCGCCTCCTGCAATGCCAGGTACACAAGATTCCCTACCGCCTCCAGCGGATTGTTCACCTCATGCATCACACCGCCGGCAAACCGCCCCGCGAGAGCCAGTTGTTCCGACCGCATCAGGGCAGCTTGAGCCCGCTGCAGCCGTATTTCGCAATCTTTGTGGTCGTGCACGTCCACAGCAGCTCCCAAAGACTTTTATGATGCCAGAAATAGCTCGGAAGGAGCATTGACGATGCTGTCACCTGCTGGCAGACTCGATTCAGCTTGATCCGGAAGCTGCGGACCTCGATCTTCTGAAGCCATGAACCCTCATCCCATCCCACCAACCCGGCCCTGTAAAGCACTCCTCGTCGGCACAGACCAGGTCCTTCTCTACCCGCAAAGCCATGCTGCAAAAGGAGGGCTTCGTGATCTCCACAGCTCCACCTGCCGACGCCATCGCTACGTTGAGCAGATCAGACTTTGGCCTGGTCGTCGCGTGCCATACCATGTCCCCAGCCGAGGCCGACTCGCTCGTGCAGGCGGCACGGGCCAACCCGGTCAGACCCGCCCTGATCGGGTTTACAAAGGGCCCGTCCCCCTTGCCAACCCAGCATCCCTTCGACGCCTCCGTCTGGTCGCTCGCCACACCAGAGAACTTCGTCGGAACAGTTTGTGAACTCCTGCGATCTCGCTCGAACCAGGAGCATCTGCAAGCGGTTTAGGTCCCATTCCTCGGCGCCGCCCCGGTCCATTCTTGATGTCCTCGCATTCCGTTCTCCCGCAATGGCGCGGAGCCACACCCAGGCACGCCGGAAATCACCTTGTCCACCCCACTCTGACTATGAAGAACAGCAGCATCTCAGTACTTCTTCTCTGCCTCGTTCTCAGCGCCTGCAGCCGGCAGGCCCAGCCGACTCAGGGCTCTACGGAGCTCCCCCGCCCGCGTGCGGACACCCCGGCTGAAAGCCGTCGCACCGGCTCGACTGAAAGTCGCGGCACCGGCCGTTCCGCACCAGCCGGTACCGCCGCCTTCGACTTCTACCTCCTTAACCTTTCCTGGTCGCCTGAGTTCTGCTCCACCCACCCTGACAAGCCTGAGTGCGGGCAACACCTCGGCTTCACCCTTCACGGTCTCTGGCCGCAGAACAACAACGGCACCCATCCCGAGCATTGCAGCGACCTCCCCGGTCCTCCCAATCCCGCCGCCTTTGCGGATCTCTATCCCGACCCCGGTCTCCTCCGCCACGAGTGGCTGACCCACGGCACCTGCTCCGGCTTGGCTCCCGGCGAATTCTTTTCACTCGGGCGCCAGGCGGTTCACAGCGTCCGGATCCCCCGTCAGCTCACCGGCCTCGATCGCCAAATCTCCATACCCCCGGCCGCCATCCTGGGCCTGTTCTTTGAATCCAATCCGTCCATCCCCCGCGACAGCTTCGCCGTCAGCTGCGGCAACAACAACCTGACCGCTGTGGAGCTTTGCCTCGGCAAAGATCTTCGTCCCGTAGCCTGTCAGCAGGTCCGCTCCTGCCGCGCAAACACCGTTCGCATCGCGCCGCCAGCATTCCAGAGCCGATAGAACCCCAGCAAGACCCAAGGGTCCCATGGCCGCTCCGTTTCTTTGGCACATGCCCCCTGAATTGATGTACCCCGCATCGCGAAAGGCTTGCGAGATCAGCTCTTCGACGGAGCCTTCAAGCCAAGCTCTTTCATCACCATCTGCAGATCCTTCCAGGCCTCGGCCTTCTGCCGCGGGTCCCGCAACAGAAAGGCTGGATGGTACGTCACCGCCAGCTTCGCCCCACGCACGCTATGCCACCGCCCGCGCAGCGAAGAGAGTGACTGCTTCACTCCCAACACGTAAATCGCTGCCGTAGACCCCAGCGCCACCACCACCTCCGGCTGCACGATGTCCATCTGCCGCAGCAGAAACTGGGAACACGTGTTCGCCTCCACCGGCTCCGGCACCCGGTTCTGCGGCGGCCTGCACTTCACCACGTTCGCCACGTAAACCTGCTCCCTTGCCAATCCCATCGCCCCGATCATATTGTTGAGCAGCTGCCCGGCTTTGCCCACGAAAGGCAGTCCGGACGCGTCCTCATCCGCTCCGGGGCCCTCGCCCACAAACATCACCCGCGCATTCGCATCCCCGTTCCCGAACACGATCATATGCCGCCCCGCATACGCCAGCGGGCACCGCGTGCAGTCCCCAATATCCTCCCGCACGGCAAGGAGAGCCGCAGCCTTGTCTGGCGCGGCAACTCGCACCTCGGGCAGAGCTGCGAGATCGTTGAATGAGGTTGGTCTTCCGATCGCCGGCTCCACATCTCCGCCTGCCGGAGCTTGCTCCGCCCCGGAACGCGCTTTGGGCGCGGCGTCTACGCCCACCACCACGGCCGGAGTGGGTCCAGCCTGGCCCTGATATGTCTTCGCCTCCGGCGCTGCGGGCTCCGCTTCAGCCGCGGCAACGCTCAATACCCCGGGAACCTCTTCGCTCGGCTCACCGCGACGATAAAAGTCGTACACACCAAGATCACGAAAATACTCCACATAGGCACGCAGCTGATCCGTGTCCACCGGCATCATTCCACCCGGCCGCCTTACTTCGGCAGGAAGTCGACCACCGGCTCCAGCTTCTGAGGCGGCAGCACATACTTCACATGACCTTGACGAATCTCATCCTGCGCCACCCGGCAGGCCTTCATCGACTTCGCCACCATCAGCGGCGCGGCGCCATTCTGCAGCTGACGTGCTCGCCTTGCCGCACCTTTTACCAGGCTGTACTTATTGTGCAGAACAGTTTCAATCGTCATCGCGTCACCCTCTACACCTGACTCTACCTCAGCCCGCACAGTTCACCAACAATCTTCCACCATCGGTAACCTCGCTCACCCCTGCCCGAAGGCCTCGAGCACGCTCCGCAGCCTCGGCGAAGCGGCATCCGTCCGGCATCCGTCAGCCACCTCCGCCGCTCCGTCGCCCAATCCCCTCTCGCTCAAAACGATCGCCTTCATCTCCCCCACCGCATGGTCCAGCACATCGTTGATCAGCGCATACCGGTAGTCCCCGATCTGTCTCAGCTCGTTCCGAGCCTGCGACAGCCGCCGTTCGATCACTGCTTCCGAGGTCATCTTCTCCGCTTCACTCCGGTTCCGCAGCCGCTTCTCCAACACCTCCGGACTCGGCGGCAAAATAAAAATCGACACCGCCCCAGGCAGCTTCCGCATCACCTGCAGCGCGCCCTGCACATCGATGTCCAGAAGCAGGTCCTTGCCCAACATCCGCGCATGTTCCAGCGCCGCCACCGCCGTCCCGTAATAATTGCCAAACACCTCCGCCCACTCCAGAAACTCGTCCGCGTCGATCATCCGCTCAAACTCCGCACGAGAGGTGAAGTGGTACTCGCGCCCATCCTCCTCCGACCCGCGCGCCGCACGTGTGGTGTACGAGATCGAGAAGTCGAGCCCCTCCACCAGCGTCCGCAGCTGGTTCACCAGCGTCGATTTGCCCGAGCCCGAAGGCGCCGAAATAATAAAAAGAATTCCAGCCATACGTCCCGTCGTGCGTTCCTTCCTATCCAAATCTCAACCGTCCAGACCCTCTGCCGGCACCCCGCAAGCCCTTCGCGACCGCGGTCACTCACTCCAGATTCTGCACCTGCTCCCGTGCCCGCTCGATCTCCGCCTTCATCTCAAGACCGATCTCCGTAATCCGAAGTCCATTCTCGCCAACCGCGCCGCCCGTCTTCGAAAGCATCGTATTCGCCTCTCGATTCAGCTCCTGCAAAAGAAAATCCATCCGCTTGCCCACCTCGCCGCCTTCCTCCAGCATCGTCAGAAATCGCTCCACATGCGTCAGCAGGCGGACATTCTCCTCTTCCACATCGCTCCGGTCGGCCAGCAGCGCCGCCTCCGTCAAGACCCGCTCATCATTGGGCGGAGACCCCTGCAACAGGTCGCGAAGCCGCAGACGCAGCCGGTCGAACTGCGATTCGCGGACCAGGCCGCGCAGCCTTCCGATCTCCCCCGACATCTCCCGGAGACGCAGCATCGAAGCCCGCAGCCCGGCCGCAAGATCCGCTCCTTCCTCCGCCCGGGCCCGTAGCAGAGCTTCCATCAGCTCTCCCGCCACGTCGGCCACCGCCTCCTCCAATCTCTCCAAAATCTCGGAGAAACTGATCCGCTGCACCCCCATCACCCCCGGCAGCCGCAGCAGGACGTTCAGGTCCGGCTCGCCCGTCAGCTCATGGCACAAGGCTGCCTCGCGAAACGCCTTCAACGCCGATCCTAATAGCTCGTCGTTCACTCGAAACTCGTCCCCTCCCGACCGCTCCAGGGCCAACGTCACATCGACGTGTCCCCGCCCCAGTCGCGCCTTCAGCATCGAACGAAGCCTCGCCTCCAGGCTGTCCAGCCCGCCGGGAAGCCGAAACTGCAGATCGAGAAAGCGATGGTTCACACTCTTCGTGGTCAAGCTGAACTCAAGACCATCGCCCACCGAACCGCGCGCCGAAGCAAAGCCCGTCATCGAGTAGATCGGCTTCAAGAAATCCCCTCCACCATCGCCATATCCTGCACTCTCCCGACCGCGGAACCCGCATCCTCGAACTGCATATTGTAGAGCCGCTGATACGTCCCGGAGTTCTGCATCAGCTCCTCGTGCGTCCCGATCTCGGTCATCCGGCCGCCTTCGATCACCGCAATCCTCGTCGCTCGGCGCACGGTCGAAAGCCGGTGCGCAATCACGAACACCGTCCGCCCTTGCATCAGGTTTGCGAGCGCCGCCTGCACAAACCGCTCGCTCTCCACGTCAAGCGACGACGTCGCCTCATCCAGGATCAAAATCGGCGCATTCTTCAGGATCGCCCGCGCAATCGCAATCCGCTGCCGCTCTCCGCCGCTCAGCCGCGCGCCCTTCTCTCCAATGCCCGTGTCGTAACCCTCCGGAAGCCGCTGGATAAAATCATGCGCCAGCGCCATCCGCGCAGCCGCCTCCACCCTCTCCGCCGGCACGTCCGGCCGGCCATAGGCAATGTTGTTGCGCACCGTATCGTTGAACAGCACCGTCTCCTGCGTCACCTTTCCAATCTGCCGGCGCAACGATTCGATCGTGACATCCCGAACATCATGCCCGTCGATCAGAATCCGCCCCTGGTTCACATCGAAGAATCGGGGAATCAGATTCACCAGCGTAGACTTTCCCGCGCCGCTCGGTCCCACAAAGGCAATCACCTCGCCCCGCGAGACCGCCAGATTGATCCCCTGCAGCACCTGCTTGCTCTCACCCTCCTCGGCATACGCGAAGCCGACGTGCTCAAAACGCACACCCTCGCAGAACCCCTTCAGCACAACCGCGTTCTTCTTTTCGCGCACGTCATCCTGCGCATCCATGAATCGAAAGATCTCTTCACTCGCGCCCAACGCCTGCTGAAAGCTGTTGTAAAACAGGGCAAACTTCCGCACCGGGTCGTACAGCGTAAACACCGCAACCAGGAACGCAATGAACGATCCCGTCGTCATCGAATGGTGCAGAATCCTGTCGCGTCCGATCCTCAGCAGCAGCGCGATCGCAACCGCGCCCAGCGCATCCATCAGCGGCGAGCTGATCGCCTGCACACTCACCGACTTCAGGTTCGCCCGGAACAGCCGCCCCGCCGCCCGCCGGAACCGGCTCATCTCCCACCGCTCCATCCCGAACGCCTTCACAATCCGGTTCCCCGTAATCGTCTCGTGGAGAATGTTCTGGATCTCCGCCAGCTTGTCCTGCCCCTTGCGCGTCGTCTGCCGAACGCTGCTGCCGATCCGCCGCGCGGACGAGATCACCACCGGCACAAACAGCAGCAGCAGCCACGCCATCTTCCCGCCATACAGAATCACCACGCCCGTCATAAACAGGAGCGTGAACGTCTGCTGCAGAAAGTCGCCCAGAACGCTCGACATCGCAACCTGGACCTTCTCGATGTCGTTGATCAGCGTCGATAGCAGCGATCCCGTCGTATGCTTCTGAAAGAACGCCACCGACCGGCGGAGCACAGCCTCATACAAGTCGTTGCGCAGATCCGTAATCATCCCGAAACCGGCGTAGTTCACCAGGTACGTGCCCGCGTAATCGCACACCGACTTCAGCAGCGCCGACATCACCAGCGCGTACGCCACGATGTTCCAGGCATTATGAAGATGGCTCGGCACCAGCCAGTGCAGATCCAGCGGTTGCGCCAGATGCGGCACCCGAAACACCAGGATGTCCCGCCCCTGCGACTCAGGCGAAAGCACCTTGTCGAAGATCGGCTTGATCAGCAGGATGCGAAACGCCGCCATCGCCCCAACCATGGCCATCAGCAACACTGACCCAAGCGAATAAAGCAGATACGGCCGCGAATACGAGAGAAGCCGGAAGATTCGCCTCACGCGCGCTCTCTTCCCGCCATCCTCAATATGCGCCGCACCCCTCTCATTGTATTCGGCGATCGGCTCCCTCGCCTCACCGTGGCATGTCCCGGTGCGCCGTCTTCACCCGGTACCCCTCGGCAGAGAGCCGCTTCTTCATCTCTTCCGCGATAAACACCGACCGGTGCTGACCGCCCGTGCATCCGAACGCTACCGTCAGGTAGCTCTTTCCCTCCTGGATGTAGTGCGGCAGCAGAAACCCCAGTAGCTCCGTGATCCTGTCCAGGAACTCGGCTGTCTGCGGAAACTGCCGAACGTATTTCGCCACCTTCGGATGCCGCCCCGTCAGCTTGCGAAACTCCGGCACGAAATGCGGATTGGGCAGAAAGCGCACGTCAAACACGAGGTCCGCGTCCGCCGGCACGCCGTTCTTGAAACCGAAGCTGACGCACGACACCGTCAGGTTCGGCGCGTTCCCTTCATCCTTCCGCTCAAACTGCGCATTGATGTGGGCCCGCAGCTCGTGGACGTTGAACTTCGTCGTGTCCAGCAAGATGTCCGCAACGTTGCGGATCGGATCGAGTCGCTTGCGCTCGGCACGGATCGACTGCACCACCGTCTCACTGCGGCCCAGAGGATGCGGTCTCCGGGTCTCGGAAAATCGGCGGATCAGCGCCTCCTCCGAAGCCTCCAGAAACACCACCCGCGTCGGTAGAACACGGCGTACCTTCTTCAAAATGGCGGGGAACTCGTCCAGACGTATCCCTTCGCGCACATCGATGACCAGCGCCGCGCGTTCAATCTGCGCCGACTGCCGCACCAGATCGGCGAACTGCGGAATCAACTCCAGCGGCAGGTTGTCGACAGAATAGTAGCCCAGGTCCTCAAACGCCTTCAGTGCGGATAGCTTCCCCGAACCAGACATCCCGGTCAGGATGACCAACTCGCCACCGTTTTTACCCGCGTCCTTCGTTGGCCTCTTTGTAGCTGACTTACGCTCTCCCGGCATGGAGGCATCCTAGCATTTCCGCACGCTCGAATGCCTCCTCCAGAGACCCGTAGACCCATCTAGGCTTGATCGGGGAAGCCCGCTCATGCGTCCGGTGCAACCTCACCCGCCAACTCAGGCGCGGCCGTCTTGATATCGCTCTTCGGATGTCGCTTGATGGTCGTGTGCTTCTGCTTGTGTCGAACCGCCTGCTGCTCCAGCTTCGCGAGAGCGTCGTGCAGCGCAGCTTCCATCTCCACGCCCTCAGCCGTCGCCACCATGTCGTACACCTTGGCCTTCAACGTCACTTCCGCGATCTGCCGGTACTTGTCGACCGTAAGAATCACATGGACGCTGCCGTTGTCCCCTGAAATCTTCGCAATCCGCGAGATCCCTTCCTCGACCTGCCGCTTGTGCTTGGGTGTAATCGTCGTCTGACGGCCCGTATACTCCACATTCATCGTGCGCACCTCACATGCATATTAGCCGAGTTCGATGCGGCTATCTCACCCTGCGTTGGTGCGTGCTCGGTATCTGCATGTCCTCACGATATTTGGCCACCGTTCGCCGGGTCACTTGGATACCCTGCCGTTGCAGCTCGGCCGCCAGCTGATCGTCCGTGAACGGCTTCCGCTCGTCCTCCTCCTCGATCAGCTTCTTTACCTTCCGCTTCAACAGCACCAGCGGAAGATCGCCGCCCTCAGGCCCGTTCACGCCCTCCGAAAAGAAGAAGCGCAGCTCGAAGACTCCCTGCGGTGTGTGCACATATTTGTTCGCGACCGCTCTGCTCACCGTCGACGGATGCACCCCGATCTCCTCAGCTACCTCCTTGATCATCATCGGGTGCAGCGCCTCCACGCCGTTCTCAAGAAAGTCCGCCTGTCGCCGAACGATCACGTCGCAGGTCCGGACGATGGTGTTCTTGCGCTGCTCGATGTTCCGCAGCAGCTGAATGGCGGATTTGTATCGCTCCTTGACGTACTCCTTGACCTGCTTCTCCGTCTGTTTCTGGGCCAGCATCTTGCGGTAGTCCTGGTTCAATCGCAGCGTCGGCAGATCCTCTTCGTTCATCAGCACAATGTAAGTGTCGTCGCGCTTCACGAAGGCGACATCCGGCTCAATCAGTCGCGTCGCAGACTCGTTATACCTTTGTCCCGGCCGTGGATCGAGCGTGCGAATATACTCGACCGCCATCTGCACCTCTTCGGCCGTCTTCCCGCAGCTTCGGGTCAGCTCCCGCATGTCCTTCTTCTGCAGGAGCGCGAGGCAGTTCGTCACAATGTGGCAGGCAATCGTGAACACATCCTGCCGCGTCTCGTCCATCACCGCAAGGCCGCGTCTGCGAAGGGCAAGCTCGGCCTCCAGGCGTTGCGCCGCGATCTGGATCAGCAGGCACTCCCGCAAATCGCGCGCCCCGACACCCACCGGATCAAGGTGGTTGGCGACCTTTCGCGCTTCCAGAACAGCGCCCAGCAGAAAAGCTTGGCTCGCATCCGCTATCGCCGCCAGATCCACCACCGCCTGCCGTCCCTCGGCTGTCTCTGAAACCTCCGTCAGTTGCCACATCGGAGAGAGCTTCGGCTTCGTGCCGCGCTCAAACGGGATCGGCTCCGATCGCGCCGGCTCCCGCATCTGCTCCAGCCCCTGCACCAGCTCCTCATCGCTGGCCACCAGGTACCCGCTCTCATCCAGATTGCCGACAATCAACTCCGCCGCCATCCCAACCTCCGGCCGCAACGTCAGCGACCCGAGCTGCCACGACAGGTGATCGCTCAACGTCGTCGGTTGCGAGAGAAAATGCTCGAACGAAGGCTTGTCGTACTCCTCGAAGTTCGAGGCCGTCTTGTATCCAGGATCGAGATAGTCCTGAAAATAACTTCCAAAGTCGATCTCATCGAAGGGGTCCTTCTCCGTCCGTGTCTCCTCCGCCGCGACCTCCTCCGCGGTTCGCTCCCGATCACCCTCGCGGCCCGCAATCTCCTCAAACGAGATGCCGGACTCCTCCACCTCTTCCAGCACCGGGTTCTCGATGATCTCGGTGTTGATCATCTCCTTCAACTCAAGCTTGTTCAAGGCCAGCACACTCACCATCTGCACCAGGCCAGGCGTCAGCACCTGCCTCTGTGAGACCCTGAGATTAAGCTTCGGTTGAAGTAGCAACGTGGTTCCCCTGGACCTGTCCTGAAATCTGTTGTGCCGTTCGCAACCACGTTGCAAACGACATATCTGGCATCGAAAAGCGCGGCGACCAGTCGTGATCGTTGTGGCCACAGTCTACATCGCCGTGCCCTCGACTGAAGTCAGTCTATCCCCGCATCCACCTGCCTGTGTGCATGAAAACACCGGGTTACAACCGAAGTTGTACCGTTCCTTCCCGCGACTCAGTCCATCCGGAAATTGTCGCCGAGATAGATCCGCCTCACCTCAGGATCGCGCCCCAGTTCGCCCGGACTTCCCGCGCGAAATATCTTTCCCTCGTGGATGATGTACGCACGGTCCGTCACCGACAGCGTCTCCCGCACATTATGATCCGTGATCAAAACCCCGATCCCGCTCCGCTTCAATCCAAAAATAATCTGCTGCAGATCGAGCACCGCAATCGGATCAATGCCCGAGAACGGCTCATCCAGCAGAATGAACGCAGGCTCGATCGCCAGGCATCGCGCAATCTCCACCCGTCGCCTCTCCCCTCCGCTCAGCGCATACCCGCGCGTCTTCCGCACGTGACCCAGGTTCAGGTCCTCGATCAATCGCTCCGTGCGCGTGCGCCGCGTCTCCCAGCTCAGCTGCTGGGCCTCCAGCACCGCCAGAATATTGTCTTCCACCGTCAGCTTACGAAACACCGAAGGCTCCTGCGGAAGATAGCTGATCCCATGGTTCCGCGCACGGAGATACATCGGCAAACGGCTAATGTCGCGGCCATCCGCCAGTATCCGCCCCGCGTCCGGCCGCACCAGGCCGACAATCATGTAAAAGCTGGTCGTCTTCCCCGCTCCATTCGGTCCCAGCAGCCCCACCACCTCACCCTGAGTGATCTCCAGGCTCACACCCCGCACCACCTGCCGCCCGCCATAGCTCTTGCCGATCTCCTCCGTCGAGAGTGTCCTTATCACCGCTGCCGCACCTGCGTCTCCGTTCGAACCTTGCGTCCCTCTCCGTCCTTCGCGTCGCCAAGAACCGTCACGCTATTATCGCCCGCGTGGAATTCAAGTGCAGCCCCCGAGATCGTCCCTTGTGCCTCGTCCACCACCCTGGGCGGCGCCGCTGCCGTTCCAGTCATCACGAATAGCCCATCGCTCGCCGTGTAGACCAGGCGCTCTCCGCTTCCGTGCCGGCCCTGCTCCGTCACCTCCACCGCGCCTTCCGCGGTCACGCGATCCACCGCTCTACCCAGGAACGCCGATCTCGTCACGCCTGCGGACCCCGCCGCCCCCTCCCCCGTCGCACCTGCTCGCCCCGTTCGATCCGCCGTTGCATTTGGCCTCAACAGGGCCACCATCTGCGAGCTCCGCACCGTCCCATCCGCACTCTGAAAAACGACACCTCCGCTGAACTGCGCTCTTCGTTCAGACTCCGCATACCGCAGCCCGCGGCTCGACACCCGCATCACCTGCGATCCCTTCCGGCCTCCAGCCTGGTTTGCACTGCCGGCAAGCACCGTTTGCACTACCTGGCCAGCGGCCCCACTCGCACTCGCGATCAGCGTCTTCTCCGCCTGGCTGAACTCGATCCGCGGCGCTTCCACCTGCGATCCGCCCTGCCACAAACGCGCCGGAGCTCCGTCCGTCCCGAAGAACGTCGCAACCCCGGCATCGTGCTTCAACTCGGCTCGCGCCGCCAGCACATGGACCGGCTCGGTCGACCCCGCCTGCCGGTAGCTCGCCTTCACCGACCCCTCCGCGACAGCATCGCCCGTATCCCGTCGCATCCTCACCATCTCCGCCCGCATCAGGCTGTCGCCCTCCGTCACCTGCGCCTGCTCCGTCAACGTCAGCGTCTGTCCCGCAGCCTCGAACACCGCCTGCCCCGCGGTCGCCCGAACCAGGCTCGGTGGATCCGATCTTCCAGCCCGCCTCGCAGGTAAATGCGTCAGCGACACCTCCCCTCTCTGAACCGCCCTCGTCACCTGGCTTTCGGCCGTTACTCCGAGACCACCGTTCGCACCTCGGCCTCTCTCGCCTCCCTCGTGTCCCTCGTGTCCCGAAGACGCAGTCGCAAAGCTCACCTCCAGCCTCTGTCCCTGGCTCGTCTCCTCCGCTCCGCTCGCATCCGTTCGCCGCAGCAGGGTATGTCCAACGCCATTCACACGGTTCAGCCTCTCCGCTCCCCCTTCCCACACCATCTGCGCCGTCAGCGTATCTCCCCGAAGCTCGCTGGTCGCCTCCCAGGCGCGCGTGTCTTTCAAGCTCCGAGTCACCGTCAGCAACCGCGCCGCCCCCGTCGCCGCCCCGTCCCGCACCCACTGCCTGCCTCCCGCTGCGGTCGCAAAATGCATCTCCACCCGGTCGCCAGAGATCGTCCGGTCATTCCACGCCGCCGCCTCCGAACTTCGCTGCCGCTCATGCACCTCGGCCGCATCCGTCAGCACCGCGCTCTCGATCCGTCCCTCCGCGCCAAACCTCGCCGTTCCCTGCGCTGCCCTGCCTTGCACCTGCCGCAGCCGTTCGTCGGCAACATACGTCACCCCTCCCCAAACCCGCGCCGTCTCAGGCCGGCTCTGCGGGCTTACGGAGACATCCGCGTCTCTGCCTTTCAGTGTCCCGCCCGCCTGCTCCAGACTCACCCCCCCGCTCGCCACCACCCGCTCGACCGATCCATCGCTCCGGAGATGCACCACCGCCTGCTCCGCCACCAGGGTGCGCTCGTCCGCCCTCAGAGCCTTACCATCTCCCAGCGAAACGTAGCGCGCCCGATCCAGCGTCATCTGCGCCTTCCCGCGATCCATCTCCGCATGCGCCGCCGTCAGCACCACTGGCTGCCCATCCCGCAGGCCCGACACCCGGACCTCCGACAGCAGCACCGTCACACCCGTGTCCGAGTTGAAGTCCGCTCCTCTCGCCCGGCCGTTCAACCCGTGATACTGAAACTCGATCTCCTGGTCCGTCGACGCGACTCCAAGGCTCTGCACAAACACCAGCCCGCTCGTCTTCACATGCACCATCCGCTCATCGCGTCCATCCAGCCCAGCTCCATCTCCCGTGTGAGACGATGCCGGATCGCGCCCCGCGGCATACTCTGCCCGCCCCCGCGCATCCACCGGTGCGGGATCCTGCAGGTCCAGGTGGACCTCGCCCATCGCCCGCACCACACCGGCCCTCTGGTCGTACTCAAACTCGCTCCCGTAAATGCGATCGGCACGGTCCTGCCTCTGCCCGTACAGCACGATGCCCACATCGCGCAGCGTCGTCTTGCCGTCCTTGCGCTGCACCAGCTTGGCCGCATGGATCGTGTAAATCGTCCTTCCCTTCGACGACTGCGAATACGTAAACCCGTTCGACTCCCGCGTAATATCCGCCCCCAGCCTGCCCGGCAGATCCTTCAAAAATCTGTGCGCCCGCATATGCGCGTAGGCCAGGAAAGCCGCGATCACGATTACCAGCAGCCCCGCTCCAACCAGCAGCCCAACTCGCAATCTATCGATCGATACGCGCATCAATCCCGCCACCCTCATCTTCTCACCCTCACCCGCGTCGCTCCCATCGCCTCCCTCACGTCCGCCTCCGCCTTCGCTTTGTCTCTGTCCGGTCGCTCTCTCCCGATCTCGAACCAGCTAAACTAGACCCCATGGCCGATCAGCTCTACCTCAGCCTCTGGTTCCCAAACTTCCGTCTGGAGACCCTCCCGTCCGCGCTCGTCTGCGTCATGCGCCAGTTCTCGATCGTCAGCAACTCCAGCGGCTCCACCGAGGGTAAAAGAGTCTCCGCCGCCCAGAGCTATCCGATCTCCTTCAGCGAAGCTCCCAGCTACCAGCGCCTCTACGTCAACGACGATCGTTCCCAGGAAAATCAGGACACCGCCGCCTCCATCATCGAAACCGCCGTCGCCGAAGCCACCGGGCAGCTCCACGACGACATGGCCTATGAGTTCGAGATGAAGTGGAACCTGTGGACCCCGGACTCCGGCTCAAGCAGCCCCCTCCACAACTCGTCCAGCCTCGATCCGCGCGACGCCGAGTCCAGGCTGGACACCCTTTGGCGGCCCCTCCCCTCAACCGTCAAGATCATCGGTTTCGGCCCCCAGTTCGACGACGCCAGCTTCGACCAGAACGGCCATATCCGCGTCGACTTCGGTCTCGATTACCCGTGGGTCCTCGACGACAACGACGACAATGATGACAACATCGATGGCGACATCGACAGCCATCCCTCAGACCAGCACTCCGCCCATCCCGGCTCCCTCGAAGACTCCGATTCCGACGATTCCGATTCAGACAACAACGTCATCTCCATCCGAAGCCGCGCCCGCTCTTCCCCCATCGACCAGGCCGCCGCCTCAATCCAGAAAAACGTCGAGCTCCTCCTCGCTTTCACCCTCTCCGTCGAAAAACACTGCGGCATCTCCAGCCGCCTCCTCTGGACCGAGTCCGGCGAACCCCTCGCCGAAAAGCTCATCGCCCGCCTGCAACGCCTCCACTAACCGTATCGACGTTGATCCACAGTAAGTCGCTGGCTCTTATAAAAGTAAGTTGCTGGTTCTTATAAAAAGCTGTCATCCTGAGCGGAGCTTCTCGCAGCCGGGTCGCGAGAAGCGCACTCGAAGAGCCTGTCCTGAGCTTGCCGAAGAACCTGCATTCTTCCGCCTAGCTCGTATCGACTTCCAAGCCTGTAGGTCTTTGTATTTCTTTTTTTCGTAAGGTGTCATCCTGAGCGCAGTCGAACGACCTGTGGTTGCTGGAAACCACCTACGTTTGCCATCTCCGTCAAACCCACAGAACCGGTCGATACGCCACTAACCGGCAACCACAATCTCCGAGAAGTCCGCGATCCGCGAAAAATCCCCCAGCACCCGCGCCAGCAGCGCCAGCCGGTTCGCCCGCAGGCTCTCCTCCGGCACCATCACCATCACCGCATCGAAGAACGCATCCACCTGCGGCCGCAGCCCCGCAATCGCCTCCAGCGCCCCCCTGTAATCCCGCTCCGCCCGCATCACCTCCACCTGCTCCGCCAGATCGGCCGCCCGCTCCGCCAGCGCCGTCTCCTCCGGCTCCAGCAGCAACGCCTCATCCACGCCGTTCGGCACCGCAATCCCCTTCTCCCTCGCCTGCGTCAGAATGTTCTTCATCCGCTTGAACGCCGCGCCGACCGCCGCAAAGTCTTCACCGCCCGCGGCGCCCCGCACCGCCGTCACCGCCTCCGCCCGCGCTACAGCATCGCGCACATCCTCCGCACCCGCCGCCAGCACCGCCGTCACCACGTCATACGCCTGCCCCTTGGCCTCTCGGAGGTAGAACCCCATCCGCTCCCGGAAGAACGCCAGCATCTTCCCCACCAGCTCGCCCTTTCCCTCGGCCGCCGCCTCCGCCACATCGCGCAGTGTCAGCGGCAACGCCGTCTCCGCCAGGATCTTCACCACCCCATTCGCCGCCCGACGCAGCGCAAACGGATCCTTCGATCCCGTCGGTTCCATCCCCAGCGCAAACATCCCGGCAATCGTATCTGCCTTGTCCGCGATCGCCAGCACCGCTCCCTCCATCGACCGCGGCGCCGCATCCTCCATGCTCTCCGGCCGATATTGATCGTAGATCGCCGTCGCCGCCGCCTCGCTCACGCCCTGCGCCCGCGCATACAGCCCTCCCACAATGCCCTGCAGCTCCGTAAACTCCTTCACCAGCTCCGTCGTCAGATCCGTCTTCGCCAGCCGCGCCGCCTCGTCCAGCGCGGCGAGGTCCACCGCTCCAGATCGAGCCGCCACCCTCTCCCCCAGAGCCGCCGCCACCCCTCGCACCCGCTCCGTCTTCGCCGCATAGCTGCCCAGATCCTTCTGAAACGTCACCTTCTCCAGCAGCTCGACCCGGCTCTCCAACGGCACCCGCTGGTCGAACTCCAAGAAAAACCGCGCATCGTTGAACCGCGCCCGCAACACCCGCTCATTTCCCTGCCGAATCGCCGCCTCCCCCGCCGACCCCACCTCCGTATTCAGCACCGCCAGAAAATAAGCAGCCAGCCGCCCCGCCTCCTCCACCGCAAAGTACTTCTGGTGATCCCGCATGACCGTCACCAGCACCTCCTCCGGCAGCGTCAGATACCCCGGCTCAAACCCGCCCATCACCACCGTCGGCCACTCTGTCAGCTGCGTCACCGTCTCCACCAGCTCGTGGTCCTCACGCCACCGCGCGCCCCCGACGCTCCGGCACACCCGATCCAGCGCCTTGCGAATCCTGTGCCGCCGCACCTCCACATCCGCCACCACAAACGCCGCCTCCAGCGCCGCCTCGTACTCCGGTCCCGAAGCCCGCTCGATCACCACCGGCTCCCCTCCGTGCAGCACCCGGTGGCCATACGTCACATTCCCCGCCGCCTTCCCTGCAAAGCTCATCGACACCACCGCATCGCCCAGCAGCGCCAGGATCCACCGCACCGGCCGCACAAATCGCTCCGGCTTGCCCGCCCGCCAGTACATCGTCTTCGCCCAGTAAATCCCCAGAAGCTCCTTCGGCATCTCCGCCCCCAGTACCTCCGCCGCCGTCCTTCCCGCCCTGGTCGCGGTCGCCGTCAGGTACTCCCCCTTTGGCGTCGCAATCGTCCTCAACGCACCCACCTCCACCCCCGCCTTCTTTGCAAACGCAAGAGCCGCCGCCGTCGGCACGCCATCCTTGTAGGCCACCTTGGCGCTCGGCCCCATCATCTCTTCCGCCACATCCTCCTGCCGCTCCGCCACCCCGCCCACCAGCACCGCCAGCCGCCGCGGAGTCGCATAGCTCCGCACCTCCACCTCCGCGCCCGGCCCCACCCTCACCAGCCGCTCCCGCCCCAACATCGCCACCACTCGCCGCTCCAGCTCCGCCCGCGCCCCCGCGATCATCCGCGCCGGCACCTCCTCCAACCCGATCTCAAACAAAAACTCAGCCATCCCAAACCCTCAATTCCCAGCCGTCCAACATCCGTCTTCGCTGCCATCCTGAGCGTAGCGCAACCCAGTCCCAGTGCCTGCCCTGAGTCCGTCCAAGTGCCTTCCCTCAGCCGTCGAAGGGACCTGCGTCACCTCTGCCATGGCCGCTCGGGTGCCCCATCCATCGCAGTCTCACCGCGATGGGTGGGACGTAAAACGCTAACCCGCCACAACCCGGGCGCCCCATCCTCTCGCGGCCTCATCGCGAAAGGGTGGGCTCCGGACCACCTCAGCTGCCCACCCCTCATCCACCGGCCACCCGCGCCCCCTGCGCCGCATACATCTTCGCCACCCCCACCACCAGCGTCCGTATCCGCGCCATCACCCCCACCCGCTCCGTCACGCTGATCGCCCCGCGTGCATCCAGCAGATTGAACAAGTGCGAGCACTTCAACGCCAGCTCATACGCCCCCAGCACCGGAAACCGCCTCACCCCCAATATCTCCGCCTCCCCGCCACCCTCATCTTCGCGGTCGCCCTTCCCTGATCCCAGCACCGCCCTCCCTCGCCCCAGCAGCCCCAAACACTCCGCCTCATACAGCCGCAGATGCTCCCACAGCCTCCCCACATCCGCATAGTCGAACCCGTACGCCGAAAACTGCTCCTCCTCCGCCAGCCGCATCTCCCCATACGTCACGTCGCGTCCCGGCCCTCCATCCTCGCCCGGCTCCCGCGCCCACACAATGTCGTAGATCGAGTCCACACCCTGCAGAAACCCCGCAATCCGCTCCAGCCCATACGTAATCTCCCCGCAGATCGGGTCCAGATCCATCCCGCCGCACTGCTGGAAGTACGTGAACTGCGTAATCTCCAGACCATCCAGCATCACCTGCCACCCCACCCCCCACGCGCCGCCCACCGGCCACTCCCAGTTGTCCTCTTCAAACTTCAGGTCATGCTCGCGCAGGTCGATCCCGATCGCCGCCAGCGACTCAAGGTAGATCTCCTGCACCCGCTCCGGCGGCGGCTTCAAAACCACCTGCAGCTGCGTATGCCGGAACAGCCGGTTCGGGTTCTCTCCATACCGCCCATCCGCTGGTCTCCTCGAGGGTTGGGCGTAAGCGATCCGCACCGGCCGCGGTCCCAGCACTCGCAAAAACGTATCCGGAGACATCGTCCCCGCCCCCACCTCCACGTCATACGGCTGCTGCAGCACACACCCCCGCTCCGCCCAAAACATCTGCAGCCGGAACAGCAGCTCCTGAAAGGTCAGCGCCTTCGTCTTCTCCACACTCACCTGCATCCGATCCGCCACCATCTCCAGAGATCCTCAAGTGCATTCCAAGGCAATCCCTAGAGCATAAAGTCTCCACTCCAATTCACGAAACCGGCAGCGACGAATCAGCCCCTACCCTTATTCACCCGACCCCACCCGCAAAAACGTCCGGGATAACGGCGACACATCCACCTGGATCACCCCATCAACGTGAGCGAGCGCCAGAAAACATCCCCGGCACCAGTCCCCTTGAGACAATCAAGCGAACTCACCGATCACGCCGCTTCCGGCACTTGCTTTACTTTCGCACCTGCTTTCTTTCTTCCATTCCGAGGCAAGCGAGGAACCTGCTGTTGCCCTGGTCGTTGCCTGTTCTCAAACCCGGGTCCGCACGGTCCTTGAATCGCCATTTTCGGCAGCTACGAGCGACAGGAGTCGCACCTCGTTGCGACCAGGGCTTGTCGTTATCCTGATGCCCAAGAGGTATTCACACCTGTTTGGTGATTGGATAAGTTGCCAGCAAGAGCCACGCAATCACTCGAATGGAGGAAGAATGCGGTTTCACATTTCACTAGCCCTTTTTGGCTTTGCGGTTTGCCTGGCCACGTGTGACCTACCGTCTCTGGCACAGAGCACGGCTGCGGCACCTCCGCAGGTACAGGTCACCTTCTATTCCAGCGGCAAGCTCCTAAACTCAGCGGTGCCAGCTTTAAGCATGGAAAGTTCATCGGAAGGATCATGGACGAGTACGACCAGCTCGCAATGCTCTTGCCGGGTCACTTCATCACGTTCAACCTCGATCCGGGCCCACACACCTTTCTGCAAACTCGTGGATGATTCCACGCCCAGAAAGCGGGGGGCACCTGGAGATGGATCTTGTCCCCGGCAAGCACTACTACATCGGCGCGTATCTGGAATCGCTGATATATCTTTCAATGTTTCGCCTTGAGCAACGCACCTGCCAGGAAGCCCAGCAGGATAATAGGGATACGAAGCCCCTCGAACAAAAGCATTTGAAGAAATACGGTGCCACGAGAGTTCTCGTCGAAATCTCGTTCCCAGCATGTCCCTGAGCGGTTGCCTTACAGTTTGCGACCCGTCAAGCTCAGGCCGCGGTCCAATCACGGACGCCAAGTCTGCTTTACCGGCAAGTTCGGCGACCCGATTCTCACAGGTCGATACACCCTGGAACACCCTGGAGGTCACGGGCCCGCCCCAATCGGGTGATTGTTGCCACTGCCCTCGAATCGATACCGTGGCTCCATGTTCCTTGACACGAGCTCGTATCCCACCACATACGCCCGAGAGCTGGCGGCCCAGACCAGCAGCACCTCCCAGCCAGACGAAGACTTCGTGAGCCACCGTACCGCCATCGCGCTCCAAAGAAAGATGGCCAGCACGGAGCGGTTGGAGCACGCCAACCAGTACGGGCAGGCGACGATCTCTCACTGGTAACCAGCTCTGCTTTGGCTCGCCTCTCATGCTTCCCGGCTTTCTGCCGATAGGGGAAGCTGGAGGATCTCCAGTCATGCTCTTCTCTCGCCCCCTCGATCTCTCACCCCTCGCGGATCGACGCAAGCACAAACGCATCAACGAAGTACGCCGCCGGCCTGCCAAGGCCCAGGCCAGGGCCTTGGACCTCCTGGCTCATGCCCTCGAGTACCTGGTGGACAGCACCATCAACAGCTGCCACCCGGCCTCCGCGGCCATCATGCAAGCGGTAGAGCTCCTTGCCCAGAAGAGCCGGGCGGTCTTTGCCGAGTGCCCGGAGATCCAAACCCTGTCCCAACGACTGATCCGCCTGCTGCCCGCGTTTCTCACCCTTCCCGGAATGGAAGAAGACCCGTCCACTCTAAGCCGGATCCATCGCAGTCCCGGCAACCCCCCTCGGGACAGTCGCGACGACACCTGGTGATCCTCTCCGCGACGGCTCGCCGGAGAACTGCGGAACCGAGGTCAACTCCACACGGCTGACCTGAGAGGGTCAGGCAACCGGTCTGCTCGATGGCTCGGCTGGTCGATTCTCACGTGCACCCTCCGGCAGCTCATCCTCCTCTGTCAACCCGGTAAGCCCGCCAGGTTCATGATCCGCAGGGTCTTCACCCTGGCGCAACACCCCTCCCCCATCCACTAAACTGGTGAGAGGGCAATATCAACTCCGATCAAACCTTGACCCTCTACCAAGGCAGAACCGCTGTGTTTTGAAGACTTTATCCCCAAGCTTTGGTGGATGCAAGACTTTACGGCTCTCGGCTTTGCTATGTCGCTCAAAGGGGATAACTTAGAGCGTTAACCGGGGGAGGGGGGCGCTTACCCCCGGCCCAGCGCCGCCGCACTCCGCAGCCGCCGCTGGAGGTTCCGCTCCAACAGCCCCACCCCAAACCGCAGCAGATCCGCCGCCCGCGCCCGCGGCCACTCCTCCCCCGCAAGCTCCGCAACCGCTCCCCGAAACACCCGCCGCACCTCCTCCACCCGCGCCGCACTCAGCGGGACGCTCCCACCCCTCCGGTCCTCCCCGCACGTCACCCCGTCCGCCGTGGGCGACCACCACACAGTTCCGCCGCGCAGATCCAGACCGCACACCACGCAGTGCCCCAGCTCCGGCATCCACCCCATCAGCCGGCTCATCCACAACGAGAAGTACCCCACCGGCAACCACACCCGCCCCGCCTGCACCTCCGGCAGCACCGCCGCCGTCAATCGAAAGACCGCATCCTCAACCGCCAGCTCCGGCAGGGCCTCCTCCAGCACCTCTGCCATCAACTGCAGCGCCGCCGTCCGCTCCCAGTCGATCGCATCCGACAGCGGTGACCACAGGATCTCAAACGCGTCCATCCGCATCAGCTCCTGCTTCGGCCGCTCCGCATAGCTCGCCCGGACCACCGTCATCGGCTCCAGCGCCCCCCCAAACCGCCGTCGCGACCGCATCGCATGCCGCGCCACCCCCTTCACCCGCCCCTGCTCCCTCGTAAACAGGCTAACCAGCAAGTCCGCCTCCAGGAACGGCCATGTCCGCAGCACGATCGCCTCGCCCGCATGCTGGATCAACCGGCCCTCAGCCAACGCTCACCGCCCCCACCAAACGAAAGCGCGCAGCCCCGAAGAGCCGCGCGCCGCTAACACCGACAGACCTACCGCCCGAAGTGCGTCGCGTTCTTCTCCTGGAAATCAGCCCACTTCTCCGGCAGATCGTCGCCCGCATAGATCGCCGACACCGGGCACACCGGAACGCACGCGCCGCAGTCGATACACTCCACCGGGTCGATAAACAGCTGCTCGGCCTCGCCGTACCCCGTCTCATCCTTCTTCGGATGAATGCAATCGACCGGGCAGGCATCCACACAAGCCGAATCCTTCGTTCCGATGCAAGGTTCCGCAATCACATAAGCCATCTTCTGAATCTCCCCTTTTGGCCGCTCCAGAGAGCGAAAATCCAATCTTGACGTTAGGTGATAAGTCTAGCAGGCTGTCGCTATCCGCGATCGGCAACTCATCTCTTCTCCGCCGCCCGCCGCGCCGCAAACTCAGCCGGCGTCGGGATCGGCTCCATCGCCCGACCGGCAAACATCTCCGCGAAGATATGCTCCATCTCCGCCGCGATCTTGCCATTTGTCGCCAGCGTCTCCCGGCTGTCCAGCCTGAACGTGCCGCCATCGAAGCGCGTCACCCTCCCGCCCGCTTCGGCAACCAGCAATACCCCCGCCGACGTGTCCCACGGATTCAGGTTGAACTCCCAGAATCCATCCAGCCGCCCGCAAGCCACATACGCCAGGTCAAGCGCCGCCGACCCGGCCCGCCGAACTCCATGCGACCGCAGCGTGATCTCCTGGTAAAAATGCACGTTTGGGCTCCGGTGCCGCTTGTGCGACGGAAACCCGGTTGCCGTCAAGGCCTCCTGCAACATCTCCGTGCGTGAGACCGCGATCCTGCGCCCGTTCAGCCACGCCCCCCTGCCCGCTTCGGCCACAAACATCTCATCACGCAGCGGGTCGTAGATCACCCCGGCCACCATCGCCCCATCCGCATCGTCCGCCAGCCCCGCCGGCCTCCGCTCACATCCCAGCACCACGCAGAAGATTGGAAAGCCATGCGCAAAGTTCGTCGTCCCATCCAACGGATCGACATACCACCGAAACTCCGCATCCAGACCCTCCCGCGTCCCTTCTTCCCCGTATATGCCGTGGGTAGGAAACGCTGCCTGCAGCCGCTCCCGGATCAGCCTCTCGCTCGCTCGATCCGCCTCCGTCACTAGGTCCACATCGCCCTTGTACTCGGTCCTTACACCACGCTCGTAGAAGCCGCGCAGCAACGCTCCAGCCTCCCGCGCGATCTCCGCCGCCTTACCCACAAACTCGAACTCCTGCACCCAGACCCTCCATTCTCGCTCACGTCTCTGAGCCTCAACGCGCATTCGCGTAGTACCCACTACGGTATCGCAGCCGATCTCTCGCCGCGAGTCCCGGATCCCGCATCCGCACCGTTATCTCCCGAAACGATGCGTCCGGACCACGCTGCGGCGCATAGTAGCCCAGCACATACTGCGTCCGGAGATCGTCCGAAACGCGCGCAAACGCCGCCTCCAGATCCTTCGGGTCCTCCACGTAGTAGTATCTGCCGCCCGTGTCGTCCGCCATCTGAATCAGCGCATGCTCTCCGCCCGTGTTGCGCCCCGCATCCGCCGCAACTGGAACGATAATGATCGAGTAGAGCATCGCTCCCGCCCTCTGCGCCTGCTCGAGTGCCTGCCCATACCGCGAGCTGTGCTTCGTATCGCCGCCATCCGTGATCAGCACCATCACCCGTCGCCGGCCCGCATCGTTCCGCGTCTCGCTCAAACGTTGCGCCCCCAGGTAGATCGCGTCGTACAACGCCGTCTCGTCTCCGCGCTGCAGCTGTCCGAGCCCCGCCTCGATCCTTTTCTTCTGGTTCGTGAACGGCACTATTTCACGTACAGTGTCGGCGAAATCCATCAGGTCGAGCTCATCCTGATCTCGCAGCAGAGCTCGCACAAAGTGTTTCGCCGCATCCTTTTCCAGCCGCTCATTCCGCAGCACGCTCTCGCTCGCGTCGATGGCCAGCACAATCGATAACGGCGTGCTCGATTCGCGTTCAAAGACGGCGATCTTCTGTGGCACTCCGTCTTCCGCAATCTCAAAATCTTCGCGCCCTAAACCCCCCACCGGCGCACCCTTCGAGTCCACGACATTTACGGCCACGTTGACCAGCCGGGTCTCCACGCGAATCGTTGGTGTCTCCTCACTCCCCAACCCTTGCGAAGCCTCAGCGGCCGGCTGCCTTGGAGGCCTGCGCTCAACCGGAGCCTGCAACAGCAACGTCGCCACCACAGCTGCCGCAGCCCAACTCACCGACCCGTACTCCCCATCGCGGATCTCTCACCCGGCACAATCGCCTCGGGAAACGGCTCTCCATCTGCCCACACCGCCCCGTCCTCAAACTGCTCCTTCTTCCAGATCGGCACCGTCTTCTTCAAGGTGTCGATCACCCACCTGCATGCGTCGAAGGCCACGCCCCGATGAGCCGAAGCCACGACGATGAACACGCTCGTCTCCCCAACCGCCAACCTGCCCAGCCGATGCACAAGAACTACATCCCGAATACCGAACCTAGAGACCGCCTCCGCTGCGAGCCCACGCATCTGCTCGAGCGCCATCTCCTCGTATGCCTCGTAATCGAGATGCAGCGTCCGCCGCCCACGGGTATTGTCACGCACGATGCCGTCGAACGCGCACACAGCGCCATCCGCGCCGGCTTTGATCCCCTCCATCAGCGCCCTCGCATCAATGGGGTCCCTTGTTATCGCAACCTGCATTGGTCCATTAGACGTGACCCGGACCGAAATAGGCGTGACCCGCACCTAAACGTGACCCGGACTTAGACGTGACCCGCACTGGACATGACCCGGGCCGAAACCGCACTCACCGCCACCCCCGCTCACCGGTGGCAGCAGCGCCACCTCATCGCCCTCTTGCAGACGTGTCTCCGGCCTCGCATACTCCCGGTTCACGGCCACCGCCACCGCCCGAATCATCCCGTCGTCGCCCAGCAGTCCGCCAGCCCAGGCCATCACATCGGCAACCGTCGCCTCCCCCGCAAGCTCGAGGACGCGCTCCGCCCCCCCGACCCTGTCCTTCAACACCCCAAACAGCAGAACCCGCACCCGCATACCCGAGCATAACCGAACCGCGGGAGGATTCCGGGGCAGCAGCACACCCACAACCGCAGCTTCCCTCAACCGAAAAGCTCACCATCACGTGGATACCAGAGCCTCCCCGCCTCAACCCTCGCGAACGGCGTCAGCCCATGCGCCTTGCGGTGGCTCCGCCCACCTGCCTCGACAAAGAGATCCTCCACCTCCCTCCCACGCACCAGCATCGCATCCGCGATCAGTGACCGGTGGCATCGCCAGGGCACCGCCTCCGCGCACATCACCGCAACACCCTTCAGGTCTTCGCGTCCTGCCAGCCAGTCGAGCTCCCTCGCAAACTCCGCCGTCTGCATATAGTCCGCGTATCCACGAAAGCTCTCATTTCTCCACCCCCTATTGACGCTATCCTTCAAAGCCTTCCGCCGCCCGCCCAACCCCTCCCGCCACACCGCGGTTATCCCGGCCGATGACAGCGAAGCAAACAGCGCGTCCTGCCCAAACTGCGGATACCGGCGCGACCCGGGATACCGGCGCACATCCACCAGCAGGCTACAGCGATTCTCCACCAACGCGGTCAGAAAATCCTCGATCGCCAGCGTCGAATGCCCCACCGTCAACATCGCTTCCCCTCCAAAAAATAGGCGGCCCGAAGATATTCGGACCGCCCATCATCAAGCCCACCGACGGATCTACGCCGTGGCGCTCAGCACCTCTTCACGCACAACCTCATCCTGGACCGCCTCGCGCACCGTCTTCGGCAGCGCAACCGCCAGCACGTCCTCAATCCGAGTGGCGTAGTGAATCGTCACGCCCTCGATCTGTTCCTTCGTCAGATCCTCTTCGACGTTGGTCTTCACATCCGCCGGAAGAATGACATCGCGAACACCAACCCGCTTCGCCGCCAGGAACTTCTCCTTGATCCCGCCAACCGGCAGCACATTGCCGCTCAACGTAATCTCCCCAGTCATCGCCAGCAGCGGTCGAATCGGTGTATCCGTCAGCAGGCTCACCAGCGCCGTCGCCATCGTCACACCAGCGCTCGGTCCGTCCTTCGGGATCGCTCCCGCCGGTACGTGGATATGAATATCCGTGTCTTTCAACACATCCTCATCCAGCCCCAGCGTGATGGCATTCGACCGGACCCACGTCAACGCCGCCTGCATCGACTCCTTCATCACATCGCCGATCTGGCCCGTCATCGTGAACCCGCCCTTACCCTTCATCTTGTTTGCCTCGATAAAGAGCACATCGCCTCCCGCCGGCGTCCACGCCAGGCCCACGGCCACACCGGACCGCTTCGTCCGCTCCGCGATCTCCGTGTCCACGCGCACCTTGATCCCGCCGAGAAACTCATGGACCAGTTCCCGAGTCACCACGACCTTCTCCGTCCGGCCCTCGGCGATCCGGCGAGCCACCTTGCGGCACACCGTTCCAATCAACTGCTCCAGCCTCCTTACGCCAGCCTCGCGCGTATAGTGCCGCGCTATCAACGCCACGCTCTCGGTCGGGAACTCGATCACCTCCGCAAAGCTCGGCACCGTCTCCACGCTTGTCGCCGGCCCAGGCTTCAGAGCCTCCGCGTTCTCCGTCGTCGGCGCCTCTACTTTGAGCAGCGACTCCATCAACTTCGGTTCGCCGTTGCCGGTTGGCTCAGTGCTGCTTGCAGCATCAGCCTTTGGAGCCTCCTTGGTCAGACCATTCTCCTTCGCCTGCCGCGGAATCAGGTACCGCTCCGCGATATTGACCTTCTCCTCCTCCGTATATCCGGTGAGTTCGATCATCTCCATGCGGTCCAGCAGCGGAGCCGGAATCGTGTCCAGCTGGTTGGCCGTGCAGATGAACAGCACCTTGCTTAAATCGAACGGCTGATCCAGATAGTTGTCCCGAAACGTATTGTTCTGCTCCGGATCCAGCGTCTCCAGCAATGCGCTCGCCGGATCTCCCCGGAAGTCGCGGCCAAGCTTGTCGATCTCGTCCAGCATAAACACCGGGTCCTTCACCTCTACCCGCTTCAGATGCTGAATGATCTGCCCCGGCAGGGCCCCGATATACGTTCGCCGATGTCCGCGAATCTCCGCCTCGTCATGCATGCCGCCGAGCGATATTCTCGAGAACTTTCGCCCCAGCGCCCGCGCAATCGACCGTCCCAGCGAAGTCTTGCCCACGCCTGGAGGGCCAACAAAGCACAGGATCGGCCCCTTCATGTCCGGCTTCAGGCGACGCACACTCAGGTAGTCCAGAATGCGGTCCTTCACCTTCTGCAGGCCATAGTGATCCTCGTCCAGGCACTCCTTCGCCTTCAGGATGTCCACCTCGCCCGCGGAGGTCTTCGCCCACGGTAGAACCGCCAGCCACTCCACATAGTTCCGCGTCAGCGAGTAGTCCGCCGCCATCGCGTTCATTCTGCTCAGCCGCCCCAATTCCTTCAGCGCGTCCTTCTTCACGTCCTCCGGCATCCCGGCGTTCTCGATCTTTTCCTTCAACTCGGCGATGTCCTTCTGGCTATCGTCCTGGTCGCCCAGTTCCTTTTGGATCGCCTTCATCTGCTCGCGCAGGTAGTAGTCCCGCTGCGAATGCTGCACCGAATCCTGCACCTCGGATTGAATCTTGTTCCGGAGCTGCTGAACCTCCAGCTCCTTCGCGAGATGCTTGTTAATCCGCTCCATCCGTGCCGATATATCCGGTGTCTCCAGCAGCTCCTGCTTGTCCATCGTCGTCAGAAACGGCAGGCTCGAAGCGATGAAGTCCGCCAGCCGGCCCGGCTCTTCGATGTTGATCGCGATCGTCTGCAGATCATCTGAAAGGGTCTGCGACGCCGTCACCACCTGCTGAAACTGGCTCACAATGTTTCGCTGCAGAGCCTCGACCTCCGGTGTCTTCGCTGGCTCCGTCTCTTCGATCACCTCAGATTCCGCCGTCATGAATGGCGTCAGCTGGGCAAAGTCCCCCAGACGCACGCGCTCGTTCCCTTCGGTAAAGACAAACAGACTCTGGTTCGGCATCTTGACAACCTTATGAACCGTGGCCCGAGTCCCAACCGCATGTAGATCAGCAGCTTGGGGAGAGTCCTGGCGGGCGTCCCGCTGCGCCACCACCAGAATCGTCTTCTCCTCGCCCAGCGATTGAATCAGCTGGATCGAGCTCTCCCGGCCCACCGTCAAGGGCAGAACCGCATGCGGAAACAGCACCGTATCGCGCACCGGCAACACCGGCACCGCGCGGCTCCTGTCACTGACCGCCTCCCCGCCGGGCTGGCCCACCTTCGTCCCACTTGGCTTGATTACACTTACAAAATCGCTTGGCATTGAGTGTCCTTATATCAGATTACCTATTGTAAGATGCGGCATATGCGATTCGGTCGCAACCTTGACCGATTGATCTCCCACCGTCTATCGGCAACTTCGCTGCATACCTGAGCCGCCTTGTCCTTAGACATCGAGCACTGGCATCTAGTTACGACTTCCACCTCCAGCCATGTTCATGCCATAGCACACCGGTCCATCCCACCCGCCTTCCAGCTGCGCTCTGATTCTGTCTTGCGTCAAAGCCCTGTCCTGCGTCAAACAACCGTCGCTGCGGCATATCGCCCCAGCTCCTTGACCATGCTGCACCGGGCCCGCAGCCCCGCCAAAGCCGCACTGGCAATCGACGGTTCGCTGAAGCGCAGATCCACGTAGAAGATGTACTCCCACGGCCGCCCCGGAACGGGCCGCGACTCGATCTTCGTCAAGTCCGCTCCAGCTCCCGCCAGACTCTCCAGGGCGCCCACAAGAGTTCCCGGCCTGTGCTCCACCACAAAGGCCACGCTCATCTTGTTCGTCGTCCGCACCTCCGCCTGCACCTTCGCGTCCGCTCTCACAATCAGGTGGAACCGCGTGTAGTTCTCAGCATGGTCCTCCACCCCCGCCACCAGCACCTCCGCGCCGTACACCTCCGCCGCTAAAACTGGCGCGATTGCGGCCATGTCCCGCAGCCCCCGCGCTACAACGTGCTTCACGCCGCCTGCAGTGTCATAAAACGGTGTGACGATGACCTTTGGGTGCTCGCTCTGCCATCTCCTGCATTGGGATAGCGCCACCGGATGCGAGATCACGCTTCGCACCTCGGAAAGCGAAACACCTCGCAGCGCAATCACGTTGTGCCGTATCCGCATCGAGCTCTCCCCAGCGATGCGCACCGGCTGCGACAACATCAAGTCGTAGTGCTCGGCCACGGACCCGTGCAGCGTATTCTCGATCGGCAGAACCGCTCCGTCCACCTCGCCGGCCACCAGCTTAGCCACCACCTCGGCCGAGATCGCGCAGGCAATCACGTCGAGGTCTACATCGCTGGCTGCAAACATCTGCATCGCAGCCATATGGCTGTTGGAGCCCTTTTCTCCCTGGATGGCAATCCTCATAGCCCCCGCCTGCGTCACCCTTAAAGTTCCTTGGTGGGACAACCTCGCCTACCTGCCCAGCAACTCAACTCTGGTAGGTTGCATCGGCCTCATTGCGATGCTCGTCCGGATGGCTGAGATCGGGCGTACAGGAGACGGAAAATGCTCTGGACTATCACAATCGTGCTGTTCATCCTTTGGATTGTAGGCCTGGTGAGCAGCTACACCCTTGGCGGCTGGATTCATATCCTGCTGGTCCTCGCGATCATTGTCTTGGTCTTTAACCTGCTCTCCGGTCGCCGGGCGCTCTAACAGGCCACCACACCCCGGATATCGGCTCCCCAAGTATCAGAACCAGCAGAACGTCAGCAAGGAGAAACGTATGAATAATGACACCGTTGCAGGTAAGTTCGATAAGGTAGCAGGAAAGATCAAAGAAACGGTCGGTGAAGCAGTAGGGAACCAGGATCTGGCCAACTCCGGAGCCGCGGACCAGGTAAAAGGGAGCACCAAGGAGACTTGGGGCAACGTGAAAGACACCGCCTCTGATGTTCGCGACGATGCCAGGACCAATACCTCGTCCACCTCGTCCTCGCTACAGGACGACACCCGGACTTCCGGCCACGACGCTCGCCAGAGCGTTACGTCGACCGCCGAGAACATCAAAGATGGCATCAGCAACAAGCTGAACGATCTCAAGCGGGATCGCTAGCATCGCCGGCCATCATTCCGACAGTAACAGCGAAGAGCCCGCCTACTTAGGCGGGCTCTTCGCTGTTTAGCGCCTTATGTTTAGCGCCTTAACAGTACGTCAGCAGCGACAAACATAAAGAAGATCACCGAGATGACTCCATTCAGCGTGAAAAACGCTGCGTTCATCCGCTTCAGATCATGCGGCGAGACGATCGAGTGCTCATACGCTAGAAGCACCGAAACCACTCCGATCCCGGCCCACGCCACCCCGCCAAGTCCGAACAGGGACACGAGCCAGATCAGCATCCCGACCATCGCGGCGTGCATGGCACGCGCCATCCAGAAGGCGCGCTCGAGGCCAAAGGCCTGCGGCACACTCCGGAGACCCACTCGCTGGTCATGCTCAAAGTCCTGGCACGCATACAGCATGTCAAACCCGCCCACCCACAGCAGAACAGCCACCGTCAGCACGACGATCCGCGCATCGAGCGATCCGCGCACCGCGATCCATGCCGCGGAGGGCGCAATCCCGAGCGCCAGACCCAGCACCAGGTGGGACCATCGCGTCACCCGCTTCATATAGCTGTACCCCAGCACCACGCCCAGAGCCACCGGAGCCAGGACCAGCGCCAGCCGGTTCAACATCCCCGCGCTCACCACGAAGATCACCGCCGATACCAGCACAAACCCACCCACGAACCGCCGGTTCAGCGCCCCTGCGGGCAGGGCTCGCAGCGCCGTTCGCGGGTTTGCTGCGTCCAGCTCCGCGTCGGCCCACCGATTAAACGCCATCGCTGCCGACCGCGCGCTCACCATGGATACGATGATCCAGAAAACCACTCGCCCCGCCGGCCACCCACCCGCGGCCAGCACCGCCCCCGTCAAAGCGAACGGCAGGGCGAAGATGGAATGCTCCCACTTGATCATCTCGAGCGTGATCGCGGTACTCTTCCACCAGGTCGACATATCTTTCTATGCTAGACAAGGCAAGACCGTACAGGCGAACCTATACGGCCTTATTCCCCTCTGCCTCTCTATTTTTCGCGCTGTGACCCGGCTACCTGCAGATTGTTCGTGACCTTGAACACCCCCGGGACCCCGTTCGCTCGGATGTTCGCAACGTCCTTATCCGCCTCGTTATCGACCACTCCCGACAGAGTCACATTGCCGTTCACAACTGTGATCCGAATCGGCTTCGCGGGATCGATGGCGTACTTGTTCAGCTGGAGAGCGCCGTAAATGGCCCGCGCTTCCGCCAGTCGAATCCGGTCATCCATCGGCGACGTCGGCGCTACCTCGATGTTGTCGACAACGTCCTTTACCCCGGGATAATTGGCGACCAGGCTCAGAGCCGAATCCTTGTCCGTCGGCCCGTACGCCACGCCGCCCAGCGTCACGACCCCGTTCTGCACACCGATCGTGAGTGCATTGAACGCGGTCGTCCCATATCCCACACGGTCGTAGGCCAGCTTCTCGGCCAGCTTGTTCCGCAGCGTCGCATCTTCAACCTGCGGGCCGGCCACATCGATCTCGTTCTCGACGCCCTTTACATTCTTGCGATGATGCGCCTTCTTGTCCGCCTGCTCCTTGTCGCTGTAAACGTCCACCGTTCCGGTCAGGGTCACAACCCCATTGCTGACAGACGTCTTCACGTCCTTGAACCGCTTGTTGTCGAGAGCCTTGGTCACATCCGCCTGGATCTGCGTGTCATTGGATCCGGATGCACCTGCCTGGGCCATCACCCGGGTCTGCGGTGCCATTCCGAAAGCCAAAAACAGTCCAGCCATCGTTGCCGCCCTTGCAAACATCATCTTCATCGCGTTCCTTTCCTGTCGGATAGTTCCCGCGACGACGTAGCCCTTGCGTCACGATTCGCTAATCCCTGGGTACTAACACCATCTTCAACCCATACTTGGACGGAAGGTTTCGATGGGGCGATGCCTACCTGTACCGCTTTCGCAGCCTGTACACCACGCTGAACACGCCCGTCTCGTCCCGAGTCGCCACCAGCGACTGGCTCTCGTTTAGCGCGTAGGTCAACTGAACAAGCTGCTGCGCGGACGAGTTCACATTGGTCGCAAAGGTCACCGCCAGCTGCCGTGAAAGCTGCTGCTGCACGGTAATCCGTGCCGTCGAATTTCCCAGCGTCCCCACAAACGCTGGATCGATCTTGACGCTTCCCCCGCCAAACAGCTTCGAAACCCGGTTGCTGACGGTCGCGTTCAGAGCTCCCCCCAGCAACGCGCTCGTCGTCGGGTCGGTCCCCGCCTGCACCTGCTGCTCCTGGTAGAGCTGCGCCTCCTCCTGCGTCCTTCCAAGCGCCAGCAGGTTGAACACATCCGCCTCGCTCAACGGCGGCTCCGACCGGTACGTCGGCTTCAGACTCGTCGTAGTGCCATGCAGGCCGATCGTGATGTCGTAGTTCTCCACCCGCGCAATCGCGTCCAGATCGATGATGGGGTCGATCCGAACCGGGTTCGAGAAGTAGATGTTCCCTCGTTGAAGCTGGTACTTGGTCCCGGCAAACGTAGCGCTCCCGTCCGTGATCTGAATCCGCCCCAGCACGCTCGGATCTGCCACCGTTCCCCGCACCGTTAAGTCCACCGTGCCCGCAATCTTCGCATAGGAGTTCTGGAAGTCGAGCTGAGGCGAACTGGTCACATGCACGTCTAGCTGGATCTTGTTGGTTAAGGAGTTGGGGTCCGGCGGCGCGCTCACGCCGCCCGACCCCGCGAATGCCGCAAAGTCCACATCCGGCCCGATCCCGAATCGCGTCAGCAGGATGTTTCCGCTCAGAAGCGCGTTCTGAGGCGTGCCCTGCAGGGTGAACTTCGCGGTCGCTGTCCCACTCAGGCCGTTGTACCGCACCCGCACCGTATCGGCATTCGCCGTCAGGTTCGCGAACACCCCGTTGTTATACGTCAGGTATCCGCCCAGGGTCAGCCGTCCGCCGCCCGTCGTCCCCGTCAAGTTCTGTACCACCAGCCGGTCTTCGTTGAAGACCATAGTCCCGTTCAGATTCGACAGCCCGTTCGGAACTCCGTCCATAGCCAGGTTCGCCTTCTCGAACTGCACGTTTCCTGTAAGCGCCGGCTTCTTCAAGCGGCCGCCCGCCGCCACCTGAAACGCCACCCTGCCGCTTGAGATCACATCCTTGTTGAAGGTGTGCAGCAGCCCCAGGCCCACGCTGCCTGTGGACTGGATGTTGATCGCTCCACCCTTCGGATCGGTTACGCCCAGCACCTGCGCCGTCCCGCTCGCCCGCAGGTCGGTATCCTGCCCGGTAATGTGGACCGGCTCCAGCGTCGCCAGGCCGTTCTTCAGACTCATCCGCAAAGGTCCGTCCGCCTTCAACTCGAATCCCTGCGTCGTCACATCGACAGGACTCAGCTCCGCGGTCCCGCTCAGAGCCGCGGGCGTCTTCAACGGCCCGCTCACCGTCACCACTCCATTGATGGCCGACTTGATCTTCGGCGAGGTCGGAGCGAAAATCGCCATCGGCTTTTCTATATCCAGCCCCGTCAGCGTCAGCCTCGCCTGCGTCTCATAGTTGCCTACCAGCGATGTCTGACCGGCCGCCTGCAGCGTCGCTCCCGTCAGGGTCGAGTTCAGGCTGTACAGCAGCAGCTTGCCTTCGCTATGCAGATCCGCCGCCACCTGCCCCAGCGGTTGACCGTCCATCACCAGGTTCGCCAGCCGCACATTCGCCTTCAACCCGGGCTCGGTCAGTGATCCATTCGCATCGGCTACCAGGCTCAGCGTCCCGTCGACCGGCAGCTTCGCTGCCTGCACCGTATCGAACTTCGAGAGCACCAGGTTATTGCCTTCCACGTGGCCACTCATGCGATTCGTCGCCATGTCAAACCCGCCGTGACCCGAAATCTGCATCCCATGCAGCTTCACCGCGAACTGGCTCGCCTCGATATCCTTACCCGTCACGGTCGCATCCGCACGAATCGACTCGAATCGCTCGCCGTACGCGACGCCGTTTGCCAGCGAAATCTGCGCTCCGCCGTTCAGATTTTTCAGCGTTCCCGCCGCATTTCCGTTCAACGACAGCGTTCCCGTTACTGGGTATTTGCCCGCTTGCCCCGCAATCTCAAGCACGTCCGCCAGCTGCGCATCGTTGAGCTGCACCTTCGCGTTGACCGTGCTTCCGTCATCCCAGACATACGTCGTCACCCCACGCCGCGAGACCTGCTTGCGAGGCTGCGCCGCTCCGGCAACATTCAACACCGCCGTCCCCCGTTTAATGGTTGAGTTGGCCACCGCCAGACCGGTTCTGGGCGCATACTCCGCATCGGCAATCACCGAGTCGATATGCACATCCGCCTGCGTCCCCAGCTTCACCGCCAGATCCGTTGCCTGCAGATGTCCCTTCACATCCAGGTTGCTGGCCGCTCCCTTCGCCGTCCCGTTGAACCCCAGAGCTCCATGCAGCACCACCGGAATCGCCGCCGAGCCCTTCTTTCCATTTGCCTGGAATCCCAGCGTCTGCAGCAGCCGGTCGTACTCCCCCAGGTCCCGCACCGACACATCCATTCGAAGTGACGTCAGCGGGTCGCCCTTGTTCACGCCCAGCACGCCACTCGCCTCCAGCGTGGACTGCGGAGTCTGCGCCGCGAAGCGCTCGATATCCACCACCTGCCTCTGTCCATGGTAGTGCGCCAGCATCTGCCCGGTCACCGGTATGCTCGCGGCCGCTCCCCTCGGCCTCGCTCCAACCGGCGAGAACTTCAGATTCACATCGACATTCACCGTTTCGGCGATCTCCGTCGCGGGTCCACCCCACTCCGCCCGCACCGGCCCGCTCATCACCGTGTCGAACCCAAGATCGCCAAAGTGCTCCGGTGCCGCGATCGCCATAATCGTACGCAACGCGATCCTGTCGATCGTTACGTTCAAAATCGCGTGCGCGCGCTGCACCGGATTGATCGTGAGCGACTGAACCGGCTCCGCCGCGCCCACTCCCTTGGCGGTCGTATTCGCGGTCTTTGCCGCCGCAACCGTTGTCGGCGAAGTCGCCGCCGTCTGTGCCGGAACCTCTCCCAGCCAGTTCGAGATCCTCAGATCGCCCGCCGCGCTTCCACCACCCGGCAGATATCCCGTCAATGCGGTAAACAGCAGCTCCGTCGGCGTTACATGCAGCTGCGCGCCACCATTGATTTCGTGCAGCCGGACATACTGATCCCGGTACCCGGCATTATGCAGCTTCACCGATCCCACCACCAGATACCCTGCGGTGCAGTCCGGATCGGGCGGCAGCACCTTTGTGCTCGGCTTCGCCGCGTCCTGCGGATGTCGTCTCTGCCAAAAACGCGGCTGCTTCTGCGCCTCCGCAGGTGCGGTATAGCAGTTGTGCCCCTTCACATCCAGTTCGAGCGACCCAGCTTTCAATCCATCCACGCCGCCCAGCACCGCGATCTGCTTCAGTTCGAGCGACCCCTCAATGCTTCCCTGCCACTCCGGCTTCGCGAAGTGGCTCACAGACGCCGTCGCCCGCAGCTCCGATGCCGCGCCGGTATGCAGATCGAGCTTCGTCAGCTCCGCCATGTCCCTGCCGATCTGCGCTTCCATGTGCAGCTTCGATTGCGCCTCCGGCTCCTTCGCCATCCTCGTTCGCAGATCGTTCAGATCCAGCGTCGCGCCATACCGGTCCGTGGACGCGAGATAGCGCACCTGCGCGTTCAGATCGTTCGCCGCCACATCGAATGGGATTGCCCGGTCATTCACCACCAATAACCCGTTCGCCAGTTCGATCTGCTTTGCCTGCAGGTCCAGCAGCGTGTCCTGCAGCGGCTCGGTGCTTGTGCTCGGATGCTTCGGCACCGGCTGGTTGGTCTTGCCATCCTTCGTGATAATCAGGTGAACCCGCGGCTGCTCCACCCGCAGGTAGTTCAACCCCACATGCGACTGCGCTCCCTTTCCCACCGTGTGCGAAAGAATTGTATTGATCTTCAGCCGGATGAAAATCTTGTCCGCGGCCAGATAAGGCGCCTCGCCGGGTCCTTCAAGTCCGTGGATCACCAGCCCGTCGACCTCAATGGCCAGATGCCGGAGGTCCAGGCTGATCCTTCCCAGATCCACCTTCCCACCCGTCGAGTCCTCAAGCACCCGCACAACCTCTTTTCCAACCCGCCGGCCAAAATCGGGCGTCGTCGAGTACCACGCCAGCCCGCCCAGCAGAAGCACGATCAACAGCAGCAACGATCCCAGCACCCACGCAGCCACCCGCAGCACCCGGCCCGCGAACGACCGCCTCGGTGGCGTCTCGTTCGTCCCCGTCTCATTAATCCCCGTCCTATTCACGTCGGTTCGCTCACTCATGGCGTAGCGGCCTCATCCGGTCCCATGATCCGCACCGTGCCCTGCGCTCGCAAAGACTTCAGCCAATCGCTCAACACGCTGCTTACCTGCTGTTGCAGCAACACCTCCTGGATCCGGTCCGAGATCTCATCCAGCTTCGGCGCCTTCACCTTGCGCGTTGCATATAGCGGCACCAGCGTCTTGTCGTAATAGCTCTTGATCTCCTCCGGCGATATCCGGACTCCCATGCGGAACCTCTGCTCGATGTACCGCAGCACCTCCATCCTTTGCTTCCAGCGCTCCCGCACCTCGTCCACCGTAAAGCCGTGCTCACTGACAAACCTCTGCCACTCCGCATCGGTCTCGCAATGCTCCACCTTGCACGCGGGCAGCTCCTTCCGGACCTGGAGCAACTGCTCCTCGACCTCCTTGTCCGACACCGGAGCCTGCGGCTGCAGTTTCAACTGCTGCAGAATCAGGTCCCGATTGATCAGCCGCTCCACCGCCCTCGCGCGCGAAAAAGTGTTGGCCGGCTCCGATAACGGCTGAAAGGCCGCAAATCGCTGCTCTTCATCCACATCGCTCTCCAGCACCAGGTCGCCGTTCACCACCGCCACCGCCCGGTCGAGCACAGTCCCCCCGCTCCCCGGCTGGGGCGCGTTCTGCGTGGCCCCGCTCACGGCAGATCCCGAGCTCTGGCCCTCCGCCCTTCGCCCGTCCGCCAGCAGCAGCGACAGCGTCAGCGCCATCACCACCTTCACCTTGTTGGTCCCGTCGATCATCTAGAAGCTCTGTCCAATACTGAAAAAGAAGTTGAAGTGACTCGCCTGCCCCACGTAGGGTGGGTTGTTGTTGAAGTCGTAAATAACTGGGTAGATCGGTGGGTTCAGGTTGTAACTGAAGTCCGCACGAATCGGCCCGACCGGCGTGTTATACCGCGCCCCCAGACCCACCGCATGCGAAAAATAATTGAAGTCGCACGTGCCGACCTTCTTTGAAACATCCCTGCACGTGTCGGAGTTCGGTTGGTGAAAGCGCGCAAGGCTCGGAAACATATCCGAGGGATGCTGAAAGACATTGCCCATATCGTGAAAAATGACGAAGTTCACGCTGCTCCCCACAATCGGCAGCACCGGTGGCGGAAGCCGTAGCTCCAGGCTGTTGACGAACACCGCCTGCCCGCCGACGGGGTAGCCCGTCTGCAGATCGCGCGGCCCCGCCCCATTGATCGAAAACCCCCGATGAGAGGTCGCTCCGCCCGCATACAGGCGCTCCGGCAAGGGCACGGGCGAGCAGCTCGCATTGGTGTTCAGCAGGACGCCCAGGCACGACGCCGGAGGCGGAGTCGTCGCGTTCCCCGCATTCGGATTTATCCCGAAGTCCTTCTCAAACCCGATTCGCGTATTCCGCGCAAACGTATATCGCCGGTTGGTCTTCCCAAACGAGTAGTACGACGAGTACGTTGCATCCACCTTGTTGAAATCCGTCTGCGACCCGAACTTCGAAGACGCCAGAAACTCCTGCACCGATGCATACCAGCCCTTGGTCGCGTCCAGCGGACTCGGCGTCCTCCGGTCATGGAACCACGTCACGCCCGGTCCTCCGACCCGCACCGGCTGGCTCAGCAGCGGAATAAGGTTCGCCGACACCTGCAGGCTGTTCGGGTCAACGGCCACACGCCGGTATTGAAAGTCGTAGATAAACGTGTCCGTCCGCTTCACCTTCTGAGTCACGCGAAAGTCGCCCTGCAGGGTTGAAGCCGCAAAGGTGCTGATGTTCTGCACATTCGTGTATCCGCCGGAAAGCTGCGCGCTCAAGTTAGGGTTGCCCAGCAGGTTCGGATTCTGAAAGCTCAGGGTCGCCACCTTCTCCAGCAACCCGTAAGTCCCCTGCAGCGTCAGGGACTGCTGCGTTCCCCGAAAATTGATCCGCGAAACGTCCACCGACACCCGCGGACTCACGCCCGTCTTCCCGTTCTGCCCGTAGTTCCCTGTCAGCGGCAGCCCCAGCTGGATCTTCGACGCATCCGAGATCTGCCCTCGATTAGGCGTGCCCGTCTGCGCCTCGAAACCGAATCCGTACGTCACATCCCATCGCTTGGCCTCAGTCAACTGCACCAGGACATTCTTCTGCGGCGCATCCCCAGTCGGATTCTGCACCGCCGCGACCACTTCATTGAACAACGCCAGGTTGTACAGGTTCCTCTGGGTCTGGAGCAGCGCCGATTGGTCCAGCGGGTCTCCCGGATGCACCAGGATCTGTCCATCCACCACCTTGGCCTTGGTATGGTTCAGCCCCGAGCGCAGCACCTTGTTCACAAACACCTGCTGCCCTTCAACCACATTCAACGTCACATCCGTCTTGGTCGGATCCGCGCTCTCCACCTTCTGCTTGATCTCCACCCTGGCCTGGTCGAAACCTCGGCTCACGAAATACCCCAGCACCGCATCGCGGTCGCCCGATAGCGCAATCAATGAGAAGGGCTGGCCCGACTGCGAATTCAACAGCTTTCGAACCTCGTCCTCCCGCGCCTTGTCCACGCCCGCAAGGTCGACCACGCCAAACTTCTGCTGCTGGCCTTCATCGATCACATACGTCACGTGGATAAGCGCCAGCTTCAGCGCCTTTCCGCTTGCACTCTCATCCGTGTCCGTCACCGTCGGCGTCACCTTGACGTTGCTGAAGCCGTTTGCTCGGTAGATCGACCCAATCGAACTCACATCGCCTGCCACCAGCCCTTGGCTGTACCGTCCGCTGCGCTGGTAGGCATCGGCCTTTTGCACCCGGATGCGTTCACGCAGCGTGTCATCGTTGAAGTACTTGTTGCCCTTGAAGTCCACGGCGGCGACCTTGTGCTTCACATTCTTTTCGACCGTATACACCACCCGCTCGGAGGGCGTGTCTTCGCCGATCACACGCACATCCACCGTCGCGTCGAAGTACCCCTGCTGCTGCAGGAAATCCTTGATGTTGTGTGTTCCCTCATTCAGTAGGTCGTTGTCGACCGTGCCCTCTTCAAAGACCGGCACCAGCAGATGCAGCCTGCTCTTCGATACCTTTGCGCCCTCGATCAGCACCTTCACCACCGGACCTTCGTTCGCGTTGAAGGTGTAGTTCAACTCCTTCTGCGGCGGCACGTATATCTGCTTGTCCAGGACGATCGTTCCCTCCAGCCGGTCCCTCTTCTGGTAAACCGCCCGCAGGTTCGTCAGCGCGTTGCTGGTCGTATCCCGCGTCACCTTGCTGCGCCGCTTCAGCTTGCCCTTCTTGCGGAAATCCTTCTCCGTCAGCCCCGGATCCTGCCCGTTCACCCTCACGTCGCCCACCCGCGCCTGTTTTCCGGTGTCGATCGTGTACGTCACGTCGACGGACTGGAACTCGTCGTGCTTCGTCGTTATGGCTGAAACCTTCGGCTCCAAAAAACCGTTTTGCGCCAGAGTCTGTCTCACCGCCGCCTCACCCGCCGGAACAGCCGGCTCGGTAAACGCCGTCCCGGGTTCCAGCTTGGTCGAAAACTCCAGCAGCGAGCTCAAGCGCTCGCTCTTCACCCCCTCGATCGTCACCCGTCCAACGTAGAAACGCTGCGATCCGGCGTAAATCAGCGTCACGCCATCTCCATGCCGGACGCCGCGAATCGCGATGTCGCGGTATCGCCCGCTCGCAAACAGCCGCCGCGTGCTCTCCCGAACCTTGGCAGGATCAAGCGGCTGTCCCGCCTTCTGCGTCAGGTCGTTCGGCAGTGTCTCCCCCGCGTCAAACGTCACGCCTTCGAACACAATCTTGTCGACGGTCAGGCCCTTCCATTGCCAGATCGACGTGCCCAGTCCCGTCGGGCTCAAACCCGTCAGGTCGTCGATCGGGCTCCGAACCCGGTTTCGATCGCTCGGCAGCTGGTTCTGCGATGCCTGCGGAACCGCCGCCGGACTCTGGGTCCCAGCCGCACCCTGCCCGGCTGTTGCTCCACTCGCCCCCTGAGACGGCGCGGGGATGCCCTGCGCTGTCCCCAACGCGCTGGCAAGCAACATGCATCCCACAACCCAGGCAAATCTCACGAAACCACAGGGACTCACCGCTGATCCTTTATCCCGACCCAATCCATACTCCCGCGCTCAATCTCGAAACAGACTTCCCGGCCAGCCGCACGTCAAACTGCCTCACACTCAGCCTTTCGACCGATCGCGCCGGCCAAAGATAGCAGATGCTTTCAGATGCCTAAACCCTTGCTCGAGTCGGCTGTATTCCCCCTTGCCGTACCTTTCCTATACTAAAGAAACTCCATGCGCCCGCCTAACCCAACCCTCGTCTCCTCCCCGCTCGAAGCACCACCCCTGCAAGGCGATATCGCCGGCGCCGGGGAAGGCCGTATCGTCAGCAGCGGGGAAGTCACCATTGCCGGCCATGGGCAAGGCAATATCGCCGGCGGGGGTGGCCTTATTGCTGGCAACGAGCGCTACTCCCGCCAGATCCTCTTCCCCGGCATCGGCTCCGGGGGACAGGCTCTGCTCGCCCAGGCCCACGTCGCCATCGTCGGCGTGGGCGCAACCGGTGCCGCATCCTCTGCTCTGCTCGCTCGCGCAGGGGTGGGCACCCTGACCCTGATCGACCGCGACTTCGTCGAACCCTCCAATCTCCAACGGCAGATCCTCTTCGATGAGGCCGATGCCCTCTCCTCCCTGCCCAAAGCCGAGGCCGCCCGCCGTAAAATCCAGCTCTTCAACTCCACCACGGGCGTTCACCCCCACGTCGTCGACCTCGTCCCCGGCAACATCCACCATCTCCTCTCCCCGGCAGATCTCATCCTCGACGCCACCGACAACTTCGAGACCCGCTACCTCCTCAATGACTTCGCCGTCCAGCAGGGGAAGCCCTGGATCTACGCTGCCGCCGTCGGCGCCTACGCCACCACCATGAACGTCCTCCCGCGCAGGCCAGGCGAGGATCTCGACGACAGCTCCTGGCAGCCCACCGCCTGCCTCGCCTGTCTCTTCCCCAAGCCGCCCGCCGGCCCCGTCGATACCTGCGACACCGCCGGTATTCTGTCGACCGCCGTCAACCTCGCCGCCTCCATCCAGGTCACCGAAGCTCTCAAACTCCTCACCGGCCAGGCTCACCTCCTTCGCCGCACGCTGCTCGCCTTCGATCTGTGGAACCTGACCTCCTCCTCCGGTCTTGACCGCAGCGAGATCTCGACCTCCACCCCCGACCTCGCCTGCACCGTCTGCGGCAGTCGCATCTTCTCGCACCTCTCCGGCGAGGGCCGCCCGCACATCACTCTCTGCGGCAGAAACTCCGTCCAGATCCACGAGCGCCACCGCCCTTTGGATCTCGCCGCCATGCAAACCCGCCTCTCCCGCCATCCCGACATCGACGACCTCCGCTCCAATGACCTCCTGCTCCGGTTTCGCCGCGGCTCCCTCACCCTCACCCTCTTCGCCGATGGCCGCGCCGTCGTCGGAGGCACAACCGACATCACGCTCGCCCGTACCCTCTACGCCCGCTTTATCGGCTCGTGACGGCAGTTGCGCTTCGCCCCACCCCCGTCCAGGCCTCCGCACAACCTTTCCGCCGTGGCGCTCTTCTCACTCAAGAGAAGCAGGTTAGTTCCGTTTGCGATAGGCTGAAGGCAGGCGACAACGAACCGGTAAATGGATTGAACGCACGATTCCGGAGATCGCTAAATGCAAACACAAGGCCTATCTATGAATGCGATCAAACCTACTCCTGCTCTGTTCAAGCGGAATCCTCCCATCGTCGGTGAAGCGGAAGCAATCGAAAGCGCAAAAAATGGCGACGCCGAGGCGTTTTCCAAGCTCTACGCCCTCCATAAACGCCGCGTATATACCCTTTGTCTCCGTATGCTCGGCAACGTCTCTGAAGCCGAAGACATGACCCAGGAGGCCTTTCTCCATCTCTTCCGCAAGATCGGCAGCTTTCGCGGTGAGTCCGCCTTTTCCACCTGGCTTCACCGCCTCACTGTCAATCTCGTTCTCATGCACCTGCGCAAAAAAGGGCTGCAGCTCGTCTCCCTCGAGGAGACCATCAACCCGTCGGAAGAGGATGCGCCAAAGCGCGACTTCGGATCGCGTGATCCGCAGCTCGCCGGATCCGTCGACCGGGTCGCTCTCGAGCGTGCCGTCGGCTCCCTTCCTCCTGGGTACCGCATGGTCTTCGTCCTCCACGACGTCGAAGGCTTCGAGCACAACGAGATCGCCACCATGCTTGAGTGCTCCACCGGCAACTCCAAGTCGCAGCTCCACAAGGCGCGCCTCAAGCTTCGGGAACTCCTTCGCCAATCCGGACAGACCGTCCAGCCCGTCCCTGTTAAGGAGGTTCTGCAGTGAATAATGGCTCCTCTCAATTCGAAAACATGACCGCCGCACAGTTCGAAGAGCGCCTCCCGGAACTCTTTGCCAACGGCAACGGGCGCGTTTCGGACGATCCCAACCTCCGTCAGTTTCTGCAGCAGAATCCCACCTGCGCCGCCCTCGTACACGATCTCGAGTACATCGCCGAAGCCGCCAAACAACTCTTTGAACCCGCGGATGAAGACCCGAGTGAAAATGTCTGGAGCAACATCCAGAACAAGCTCAAGATCGCCGCGGCCAGCGACGAGCCGGAATAGCACCCGCCCCCGCCAGCCACCCCCGAAGCCCGCCTCCCGGCGGGCTTCTTCACGAATGCAAGTCAAGGTTCACTCAGCAAGCCATACGCCTGCACGGAGGACCCAGGCAAACCCCTTGCAACGAATCTCACGCCGATGTACTCTCACCAGCAGGATGAACCTGTCTCCCCAGACCGCCCGCTTTACCTATTGCTACTGGTGGCCGCCAGCGGCCAAGGCGGGTCTGCATATCTCTGGGTGATACCTCAAGAGAATCCAACCCCTCCTAGCCGCGACCCCCAAGGGTCGCGGCTTTGTTTTGGACCTAGCAAACCCGAAGAGCACGACACCAACAACCGGAGAAACCATGAACATCCTCTCGATCGAAGCCAGCGCCGATGGGAAATTCAAAACCACTGCGGCACTCCCCCCGGACATCCTTCGCATCGTCCTCACCGGCTTCATGGGGGCCGGCAAATCCACCGTCGGCCGCCTCCTTGCAGACCAGCTCGGTTGGACCTTTCTCGACCTCGACGCCCATCTCGAAGCCCGCGCCGGCGCCACTGTCCCTGAACTCTTCGAGCGCCACGGCGAGCCCCACTTCCGCCGTCTCGAATCCTCCGCCCTCGCCAGCGCCCTCCGTCAGCCGCAGCTCGTCCTCGCCCTCGGTGGCGGAGCTCCCGAGACTCTCACCAACCGCCTCCTCCTGGAGCAGACCCCCGGCACCCTCACCATCTTTCTCGACGCCCCCTTCGCCACCCTCTTCGACCGCTGCATGCTCCAGGCCCTCAACCCCGGCCAGCCGGCCACGGCCCGGGATGCCGATCGCCCCAACTTCCGCGACCCCGGCGCCGCAGAGGCACGCTTCAACCTCCGCCACCCGCTCTACCGCCGGCTCGCCCGCATCACCGTCGACACCGCCGCCATCACTCCCGGGCAGACCGTTCCCGCCGTACTCCAGGCCATCGAAAAATTCGCCTGATCCGGTAAACTTACCCGCAAACGCCCGCCGCCGGCATCATACGGAGCACACCAGCAGCTTTCGAGCATCCAGAAACACTCCCAACTGAACCCAGGAACATCCCCCTGTCCACCACCGGCCCACTCCTCATCGAAGACACCCAGCGCAGCCGCAACGTCACCCGCGGCCACATCACCTTCTTCTTCGGCCTCGTGATCGGCCTCTTCCTCGCCTGGCACCTGCTCAAAGAGATCGAGATCCTCTACGTCAGCGCCCTCTTCGCCGTGGTCCTCTTCCCCATCGTCAGCTGGATCATGAAGCTCAAAGTCCGCGGCCGCGCCATGTCGCGCGCTCTGGCCATCGTCATCCTCCTCGCCGCCGTCGTCACCTCGCTCGTCCTCTTCTTCGCCATCGCCTTCCCTCCCGTCGTTCGCGACCTCCGCTCCTTCATCACCGAGATCCCCGCACATATCCCCCTTCTTGTCGCCCGTTTCAAACGTTTTCCCATGGCCGATAAGATCGGCGTCGATGAGGTCGCCCTGCGAGCCCAGACCGCCTTCGCCGCCAGCGCCACCTACCTCTTCACCTCTCTTCCCAACTGGCTCGGCCACCTCTTCGATATCCTCACCACCCTCTTCCTCTCCATCTACTTCATGCTCGAGGGCGAACACGTCTACCGCTTCTTCCTCTGCCTCTTCCCCCTCGAAGCGCGCACCCGGATCGACAAGACTCTAAAGGTCGCCGAGCACAAAATGAGCAAATGGCTCTTGGGCCAGGGCCTGCTCATGCTCATCCTTGGCATCTGCAGCACCATCGTCTTCGTCGCGCTTCGCGTCCGCTACGCCATCCTCCTCGGCGTTCTTATGGGTCTGCTCAACATCATTCCCATCGCCGGCGGAGTTATCACCATTGTCGCGGCCGCCATCGTCGCCGCACTCGACTCTTGGACCAAGATGGCCGGCGTCCTCATCTTCTACGCCATCTACATCAATATAGAGAACGCCATCCTCACACCCCGCATCATGCGTTCCAGCGTCGATCTCATGGGCATCACCGTACTCGTCGCCCTGCTCGTCGGAACCGCCCTCGCCGGCATCGTCGGTGCCCTCGTCGCCGTCCCCACCGCCGCTCTCCTCTCCGTCATCCTCGAGGAGTACGCCATCCAGAAAGACTGCCGCCTGACATAACCCCGGCCTTCCCGGCGCTCAACATCCTGCCTGTTCCCAGCCTGCTCCGCTGTCCGGCCCCGCTTCGCAAGCCCCCACTGGAGCCGAAACCCTTCGCTCAGAACCGCGCCGAGCTGGCCGCCTCGCGCGAGATCTCCAGGCCAGCCTTCAGCGGCGTCGCATCCACCGAATCGCCAACTAGGATCGTGAACCTCCCCCCATCCATCGTCCACCGCTTCGCCGCGGCGTCATAGAACGCGAACGCTCGCGAGTCAAGCGCGACCGACACATGCTTCGTCTGTCCCGGGTCAAGCTCCACACGCTCGAACCCCTTCAGCTCCCGCGCCGGCCGGGCAGTCTTGCTGCGGTCTTCAGAGACGTAAACCTGCGCCACCTCCGCGCCCTTGCGGCTGCCGGAGTTCGTCACATCGAAGCTGACCGTCACCTGCGGGTCCGCGCCGCCCGCCATCGGACTGACCACCAGTTTCTTAAACCCGAAGGTCGTATACGAGAGCCCGAAACCAAACGGAAACAACGGCTTCACCTGGTTGTGCTCATATCCGCGATACCCCACGAAGATGCCCTCTTTGTACACCACGCGCCTGGAATCGCCCTCGGGATAGTAGTTCGCAAACGTAGGATTGTCTTCGGCGCGCCGTTCAAACGTCGTCGGCAGGTGACCCGATGGATTCACCTCGCCAAACAGGATCTCCGCCAGCGCCTGTCCGCCCTCCTGGCCGGCGTACCAGCTTTCAAGCAGGGCAGGCACCTGGTCAAGCCACGCCGTCGAGTCCACGTTTCCCCCCGAAGTAACGCTGACCACCACCCGCTTGTTCGCGGCAGCCATCGCCCGTATCAGCTCGTCCTGGCCGAACGGAAGCGAGAAGGTACGGTCGCCGCCCTCCGACTCGCTCGCCTGGTCGAAGCCCGCGCACACCAGCACCACATCGGCCTTGGACGCAAGCTCCGCGGCCCGGGCATTCACGATCTTGTTCTCGGCCGTGATCGCCAATCGCAGCCGGCCGCCCAACGAGCCCTCCTGGCTGTCTTCGGCAACGATCTTGTGCGGTCCGGCCGAGAGCTCCACCGTCAAAGTCGGCTGGTCGGCGCGCACCAGCTTCCAGTCATCGATCAGGAGCTTGTCGTCCAGGAAAACGCGGTTCGCCGAGCCCTCTCCCGAGCCCTCCAGCGCAACCACGTAGCGGCCCGCCTCCGGTGCCATGTAGAACCCGCTAAACCGCCGCGATCCATGCTTCTTGCTCCCGGCGAAGAGGGCGGCGAGCGCCTCCGGATCGCCGGACAGCGACTCCCAGCTGGTCCCTTTCGTATTGATGTGCCCCATCACCGAGGTGGTGGAAGGCGGCCCCGCGAGGTCGCCGTTTTGAAACGTCTCGAGCGTGAGACCGGCCTTGCCTCCGCTTGCCGCAGTGCGAAACTCGGTGCGCTCCGCAAGCTCCGCCAACGTCGCAACCCCCCGGTCGTAAAACACCGTCGCGGCAGATCCCAGGTAATTCGTCAGGCCTTCGACCGCGCTCACCAGATGGAATGGCACAACCCCCGCGCTGCCCCCACCGACCGGCACCCCGGGATAGGCGTCCGGGCCAACAATCAGAATGCTCTTGATGCGCGACCTGTCCAGCGGCAGCAGGTCGCCGGAGTTCTTCAGCAGCACCGCAGACTCGCGCGCCGAGTCGAGCGCGGTGGATCGGTTCCGCGCGTCCACAAAGGAGATCGACGTGTCCGTCTGGGTGCGATCCAGCCAGCCAAAACTCGCGGCCGTCAACAAGATATGCCGGACCTTGTCGTCGATCGTCGCCTCGGAGACCTGGCCTGACTTCACCGCCGCCTGGAGGTTCGCCCGGTTCATGAACTTGCCCGTTGGCATCTCCAGATCGAGCCCGCCATTGGCCGCGCCCACCGCATCGTACGTCGCGTCCCAGTCGGACATCATCAGTCCCGGAAATCCCCACTCCTTTCGAATAATCTCGATGTTCAAAGGCCCGTTCTGCGTCGCGTGCGCCCCATTGATCAGGTTGTACGAGTCCATCACCGCCCCGACGTGCGCCTTCTTCACCGCCGCTTCAAAGGTCGGCAGGTAAATCTCGCGCAGCGTGCGCTCGTCGATGATCGAATCGGAGTCGTGGCGAAGGAACTCGGAGTTGTTGCCGGCGTAATGCTTGATCGTCGCGCTGACGCCTTGCTCCTGCATCCCCGTGATGTAGCTCGTGGCTATGCCCGCAGCCAGAAACGGGTCCTCGCCGAAATACTCGAAGTTCCGCCCGTTGCGAGGGGACCTGTAAATATTTACACCCGGCCCCAGCATGAAATGAACTCCGCGAGCGCGTGCGTCACGGCCAATCCCAGCCCCCACGCGGGAGGCCAGATCACGATCCCAGGACGCCGCGAGCCCGATCCCGGCCGCGTAGGTCGTCGACGGAAAACCGGCGTTCGATCGGGTGCCGTACGGTCCATCCGACATCTCCAACGCCGGTAGCTTCAGCGACGGAACGGCGCGAACCGCAAATCCGGTGCCGCCAATGTAGTCCAGCTTCTGTTCGGGCGTCATCGCCTGGACGAGTCTGTCGACCCGCTGCTGATCCGCTGGAGTGAGGGGATGCGGAGCTTGCGCGAGAACGGGAAGAGCAAGGGCTGCGAAGAGTACAACAGCAAGGCCGCTGAAACGGCCATGGAGAGCTGAGCAGTCGGCCATGAGGTCTAGTCCTTGGAAACGCAAAAAGGTAACTGCTGCCGGGCGTCAATCTAGATCCACTCCCGAAATTGAGGCGCTCATCGACCGGTACGGGTGACCAGTCATCGGTTCGTGAATCCGTGAATCGTCGATCGATGGTCGACGGTAGATGGTCCGCCTCACTTTGGGAAGCTGCCCCACGTGCCCCAAACACGGGCGGCCCATCCCAAAACACGGGTGGATGATATGGCCGCTCACAAACCCGGTTGGCCCATCCTTCGCGTCTTCCGCGAAGGGTAGGTTATCGGGCGAGAGCCCGACCGTTCTCCCAAAGCCGCCATCTGCGCCCACACCCGGACCAAAGCTAAACCTCGCAACCGTGGCGCATCTGCTCTCCCCACCCCGCTATACTTGAACTAGGCCCTCTCAAACGTGGCCGAGATCCCTAAACAAGCCGTCGTATCCCCTTTCATAAGAAGACTTTGCGAATAAACCTCTTCTATAGAAGAACTTAGCAGCATCAACTTCCGTATCTGCAGCAACCAGAGACTTAAGAATAATAACCACCGGGGGGCCCCTCTACTTCACCCGCCGAGCCAGCACCGCACCGAGACGTCCGCTTGATCCGACCTCCACTCGCATCAGAGACTGAGATGAACCTGAACGCTACGGTTGGGAATACGGTCGCAGCCGGAGAGATCGATCGACCCACATCCGGTGTCGGCCCAGACCTCCTCGCCCGCCTCTCTATCTCCGCGCCCTCCCTACCCCGCCTCCTCGTCATCTTCGCCCACCCCGACGACGAGGTGCTTGCGACCGGCGCTCGACTCGAGCGACTCAGCCAGTCGAGGCTGCTCTGCGTCACGGACGGCGCTCCCGAAGATGGCCACGATGCCCGGGCCCATGGCTTCGCCACACTCGACGCCTACCGTGAAGCCAGGCGCACCGAGCTCCAAACCGCCCTGCGCCTGGGCGGCCTGCCCGAAGGCTGCGCCCATCCGCTGCTGCTTCCGCAACCGGATGGCAGCCAGCGAAGCCTGCCGGATCAGACCGCTGCCCTCCATTTGGCGGAGCTGACCCGAGCCGTCTCCGGTGAGATCGAGCTCTACCGGCCCGAGGCGATCTTGACCCATCCCTATGAGGGCGGACATCCCGACCACGATAGCTGCGCCTTTGCCGTTCACACCGCCGTCAGCCTGCTCCACCCCACCCCCGCCCCGGTCATCCTCGAAGCGCCCTTCTACCACGCCGGCCCCAATGGCATCGAGACCGGAGAGTTTCTGAACGAAATCAGACCAGCCTCTGCGACTCGAGCCCCTTCAGCCATCTTCGATCTCTCTCTCGAGCAACAGGCCCGGAAGCGCCGTCTACTCGAATGTTTCGTGACCCAGAGCGAAACCCTCAATCAGTTCCGAACCGAGCGCGAACAGTTCCGCATCGCACCCGCGTACGACTTCGCGCAGGCTCCGCATGCGGGTCCGCTGTTCTACGAGAGCTTTCCATGGAGATTCACTGGCAAGCGCTTCCGCGAGCTCGTGGCTGCCGCCATCGAGGAACTCGACGCCCCGAAAGTCTCACACCGAAGCGCCCTCGATGACGCGGATGATGTTTAGCATCCTGAGCATCGCCTATCCCTTCGCGGTCGTCGGGCCATCGTCCGTCGGCGGAGCAGAGCAGATCCTCACCGTCCTCGAAGGGGAGATGGTCTCGCGCGGACACAGATCCATCGTCGTCGCCCGCGACGGTTCCCTGCCCTCTGGTCGGCTGCTTCCAACCATGGTTCCACCCGGTGTGATCACCGCCGAGGTGCGCGATGCGGTCACACGCCGCCATCAGGCCAACATTGACCTCGCGCTCGCATCCGAGGCCGTCGACCTCGTCCATATGCACGGGATCGACTTCCACCTTTACCGGATTCCCGCGGACATCCCCGTCCTAGTCACCCTGCATCTTCCGCCGTCTTGGTACCCGGAAGATATCTGGCGTCTCCCCCCGAACTTCCGCCTCCAGTGCGTCTCCGAGACACAGCGCCTCGCCTGCCCGGTCGAGGTCCGCGACCGCCTCCCTGTAGTCGGGAACGGCGTCCTCCTGCCCCCCGCCGACAAGCTGCCGAGCAGGCGCAACTACGCCCTCTTGCTCTCCCGCATCTGCCCGGAGAAGAACCTGCACTCCGGCATCGAAGCGGCGCGGCTGGCCGGCGTCCCTGTCATCCTGGCCGGTGAGGCCTTCCCTTATGAGGAGCACCTTCGTTACCTGCGTGAGGAGATCCAACCACGCGTCGGAGACCGGGTTCGGCTGCTTGGCCCCGTCGAAGGCGCGGGCAAGACACGGCTCCTCGCAAGAGCTCGTTGCCTTCTGCTTCCGACCCTCGCGCTCGAGACTAGCTCGCTCGTCGCTATGGAAGCCATGGCCGTGGGCACACCCGTGGTCGCCTACGCTTCCGGAGCGATACCCGACATCGTGCAGCATGGCCGGACAGGCTTCCTCGTCAAGAATATCGCGGAGATGGCCACCGCCATCCAGCGAGTCAAAGAGATCGATCCGGCTGACTGCCGTGCTCTGGCCGCCTCCCTCTTCCCTCTCTCACGCATGGTTGAGAGCTATGCAGCGTTGTACCGGGAGATGACAGCCTCTCATCGTGAGCCGGCAACCCCCCGCGACGCTACCCCCTCCGCCTCCTTCTCTTCGACGGATAGCGATTCAACTCAAACCCATTCCGACGACAGCTTGGACAAAATAGATGAGAGTGACGTCGTAAGGATCTCTGTCGTGACGACCACCCGGGAGCTCGAGGCACTTAGGCCTGAATGGAGGACGCTGTGGCAGTCTGATCCAGTCGCCACCCCATTTCAGAGCCCCGAATGGCTTATTCCCTGGTGGAAGCACGTGGGCGAAGGAGAGCTCTTTACACTCGCAATAAGAGATCGCCACGACTCCCTCATCGGCCTTGTCCCTCTCTACATCTACACCCAGCCAGCGGACGAGGAGCGTCACTTGTTGCTGCTGGGGGCCGGTACCAGCGATTATCTGGACGGCCTGTTCTCCGGTCAAGGCACCGTCCGTGCCGAGCGAATCGCCGAGGCGGCTCTCCACTATCTTTCTCATTGCCAAGGTCGCTGGGATCGAGTCATCCTTCACCAATTGCGCGAGAACTCCTCGCTAGTTACCTGCAGGCGCGGCACAAGCTGGCGGATCCTCTCTGCGGAGTCGTGCTCTTCGCTTCCAGTAGCGGGATGGCAGTTGCTACCCGCAAAGATTCGCGCGAACAGCCGCCGTTGTCGCCGTCGAGCGGAGGCACGTGGCCGCCTAAGCTTCATCACCGCCGCGAACTCCCGCCAGGCGCTGGAAGGACTTGAACACCTCATTTCGTTTCATGACAGACGATGGCAGGAAACCGGGGTGCTCCGATCCACGTCCGTACAGCAACACCATCGCGAATCGGTTCCCGAGCTGTTGAACGCGGGACTGCTCTGGATGCTCTCACTTGAAATTGACAATCACGTTGTAGCGGTCCTATACACACTTCTGGATTCGCCCAAGCTGCCAAGAAGTGGCCGCCGACTGTACTCCTACCTCATCGGATTCGATCTAGACTTCTCGGATCTCAGCCCAGGCACTCTGCTGCTGTCCTTTGCCTTTGATCGATGCGAAGCCCACCAGATCGAGCGCCTTGACATGCTCCGAGGAGGCGAAGAGTACAAGCAACTTTGGGGTGCAACCCCGGAGCCGATCGTCGCGTTAACCCTTGCGAGTGATCTCCAAGCACCGTGAACGGATTTCGATGACGCAGACGAATTCGACTATTTGTGTGTTGGCGCGATCTCCCTGTTCCGCGACTTTATATCCCGATAAATCTTTAGTTCGCGGTCTGCATCTTCGACACGTCCAGCTTTGCGGTACGCCGTCTGTAGCTGATAGTGGATGTAGTCGGGCTGCGGATCATTCTGTTCGGCCAACTCCAAGTGTTTCGTCGCTTGGATTGTATCTCCCTGCTCCAGCAGCGCCTTCCCGAGTTGATATTGAGCTTGGGCATGAGTTGGATGAGACGTCGTGAGGTCTTGGAGAATGGTCATCGCTTCGCTCTTGTGCGACGTTTGCAAAAACGCGAAAGCCAGCGAATATTGGACGTCGGGGTTATCCGGAGTAAGCGTAAGCTCCTGCTTCAACTCGGGAACCGCCTCAGCCGGCCGGTCGAGGCGGATCAGCGACTCGGCTACCTGGTAGTGGGCCAGCCGGAGATTCGGGTTGGCCTGATAAGCCTTGCGAAAGCATGCGATGCTCTGGTCATAGCTTTCGGTGTCCATGTAAAGATGGCAGACAAGACTGAGCACATCTGGAGCCAGTTCCTGCTTGGTGAGGCGATCGGCAATCTGATTCGCCTGTTGCTGCTGTCCAGAATGAGCCAGTGAGTAGGCCCAGGAGTAAGCAGCACGGGGATCCTGCAGAGCTAAATTGGGTATGGACGCGAAGTTCTTGTCCGCTTCCGCAAACTTGCCCAGCGAAAAGAACGACATAGCCAACATCATACGGGAACGATCGTCTTGCGAAGAGTCCCGCACCTCGCTCGGTCCGGCCTTCAGGTAGAGCTCCAAGGCACGAACACTCTCGCTAAACGCTCCAACCCGGAATGCCGCTGTGCCAATGTTGTGCAGCATCGGAGGCGTAGGCGGTTGCCAGCATTCTGCCTCGTGAAAATACTCCAGCGCAAGCTCGTACTTGCCTTGCCGAGCCTCGGCCGTACCAAGATCATTGAAGCTGCTGGCGAGGAGCCCCCCCAGCTGCTGCTGGGCGGCGACTTGCGGGGTCACCTCTGGCTGGGGATGGGTGGTGTTGGTAGTACCCGCCGCTGCCGCATACTCCGGAGCCGCGATCGTATCTATAGATTTCATTCCTGGGTAAGCAACATCGGCGGAGATGTCGCTCAGAGCAGACCGCCCATCGTCCGTCGCCGCCTGCGCAATTGCATGAGCGCTTTTTCCGATCGATAGCTGCTCCGTCTGCTTGAATTTCGTCAGGAGAGCAGCTCCTTCAACGCGATCTCCCTCACTGAGGAGAATGCGCCCCAGAACAGCGTAGACGCGCCGAATCTGAAAGTTGTTCCGAGCTTCATCCGGCCCGGTCAGCTCAATTGCCTTACGCAGGTATTGTTTGGCGGCGGATGTGTTCTTTTCCCGCGCAGCGTTGAGACCGAGGTAAAGCCAGACTTCAGGTGAACTTGGATCTGCTTTGGCGGCGGCGTGAAGGTGCCGGTTGGAGCTGGCAAGATCGCTGCCGTCGGTGGACTCGAGCGCGCCAAGGTAGAAGTTGCTGAGATACTCATGCGGTGCTAAACGCACTGCAGCCCGAAGGTGCTCAAAGCTCTGCGAATTCGGACCCCACTCATTCATCTGGAGAGATGTGAGCCCAAGAAAAAACTCCGCATGGCCCACGCGAGGGTCGATTGCAATCGCCTTCTTAAACTCTTCGGTCGCATCGCTCAGGTAAAGCGCTTCACGGTATGCGTCGCCTGCGGCAACGTGCCAGATGGCTGCATTTCCGGATGCAGTGATGACCTGTCGAAAGATCCGGTCAGCCTTCTCTTTCTCGCGAGATGCGAGCAAAGCAGATCCCAAAGCAAACGCAACATTGGCGTCCGGAGTAATCTCGAGCGAGTGGTTAAAGGAATCGGCAGCACCCTTATTGTTGCCTGCGGATCGAAGCGCGCTGCCTTGAATGGCCCAGGCGGAGGCGCTGCGCGGGTCGGTCTGGAGCACCGTCGCTGTCTCGGTTGCGGCGTCCTGAGGCTTTCCGGTGCGGAGCAGAGCTGAGGCCAGTTCGAGCCGAGCTTCGGTCGAGTTCTGGAAATCAAGAGACTTGCGATAAAGATCCACCGCCCCTGATGCGTTGCCCTGGAGTAACCGAAGTTTCGCCATCTGCCGCAAGAGGTCTGCAATGAGCGGACGAGTCGCCTCTGCGATCGTCGAAGGATCTCCCGTCTGGAGAGCATGCTGCTGGGAGATCATCAGACTCGCAAGCTGCTGCGCGGCTGGATCCGAAGGCGTAGCAGCAGGCTTGGCACTCGGGGCGGAGCGATGGTGTGACTGGCCATGTAACATCCCGGGAAGAAGGACGAGGAGGAGAACGCCGCGGGATGGAGCAGAAACGATCCGAGTCACAGCTTTATGGTGCCACACGACTGCTGCCGAAGACGAGCGCACCTGCTCGAACGGCAGGACGGGGTGGTCCTGCCGTTCGGAGTCGAGATGTGCTGTACGGGTTAGAACTCGACGTGGAGGCCGTACTGGAGTTGACGTCCAGCATTGCCGACCAGCCCAGTCGATTTGCCAAAGTTCTGGCCAGGAGTGACGTTGCTGACGACATTGTTGGTTGCACTGCACGGAGCGTAGCGCGTCGAGCCGCCGTTCAAGCTACCGGCCCCGCAGTTCACGCTGGCGGCAAAGTTGAAGTTGCCCTGATCCGCGCGAAAATTGGGATGGTTGAACAGATCGAAAGCGTCGAGACGGAACTGCACGGTAACCCGCTCTCTGGCCTTCCAGTTCTTATCGACGGAAAAGTCTGTGTTGACGAGACGCGGGCCGTGGCAGTAACCACGAGGTGCAGTGTTCGGCTCGAGCGTGCCAAGATGGTAGCCGATCAACGTGACGGCGTTGGGGTTGATGACTTGATCGCCCTTGATGTTAGAGGAGCACCCTCCATTCGCTAGAGGCCGCTGATTGCTTACGAGTCCGGTCTGGAACAGAGCACTAAGTTGTCCAGCGCCTGGGGGCAACACCTGCTTTCCCGTCGCAGGATCGAGGACGGTAGCCACATTCGCTGTGTTCTCCCCGACACCGTTCTGGAAAATCGTGAACGAGTTTCCAGAGTCGGCCTGCGTAATGCCGGTCAACTCCCATCCGCCAAGCGTTTGACGAAGTAGCAGATTCCGGTTTTCCAACTTCGGAGCAAAATAAGTGGCATTTGCGACGAATATGTTAGGGCGATTCGTTGCGGAATTACCCCTATCGAGACGTGGGTTAAGGAAGTTAGTGAAGCTCTGCGATCCGGTACCACCACCAGAGTCGTCTGTGACGATATCCGCGATGGCATGGGACCAGGTGTAGGCTGCCTGGAAGCGGAATGCGTTTACCTGCGTCCGGAGCAGCGTCTGGAGGGAGTGGTAATTGGAGTCACCGTTATGCGAGAAATAGGTTAGACCGTTGTAGTGGAAAGGCCGGAAGGAGTTTACGTTACCGCCGCCACCGAAGGTCGCAGCCGTCCAGTTCGCTTGTGCAATGCTGTTTATGTCATAGCTGGAGGTAAGGTGCATGCCGCGGTTGCCGACATAGCTCATCTGCAGCACGGTGTTCTTGGCTAGCGTCTGCTCGACGGTGAGATTCCACTGCCAGGATGTTGGAATAAGGTTTGCCGGGTCAATGCCACCCTGTGGCGACGCGGAAGCGCCGCTTAGGCTGGCGGGTGTGGCACCCCCCAGTGCGCGCGAGTAGTTGGAGACGCTCACCGAGAATGGCGCATTGTTCTCGAGAACATAGCGGGAAACGCGCTCGCGTTGGAAGAACTCTCCGGCTCCCACGCGAACTGCCGTATTCCCAGTGCCGAAGACATCCCAAGCGACACCAACTCGAGGCGCGATGAGGTGATTGTTGTTATTCACCAGCGACCGATTAGGGCCAACCGCGCCGGAGCTAAAGGTGGTGCCGAACTTCTTGTTCGCATCGCCGCAGGGGTCCTTGCCGGGTACATGCATGATGCCGTTGCAGGCGTCTGACGCCGGCTTGTTTGGATCGTAGAGGTTCGGCTGAAAGCTGGTTGCCAGATCATTCGCCGCAACCGGGTTGCGAAGCAGAGAGTAGCGTAAGCCGTAGGTCAGGGTAACGCGCGGCATAAGCTTCCAGGTATCACCGGCGTAAAATTCGTAGTCCCTCCACCGGAGCTGAGCACGAACGTTGGTGGAGGTCTCTCCGAGGAAGAAGGGGTTATTGGGGATCAGCACGTTTGCGAGGGTGTTGCCAGTGCGGATACCGGTGGCGTTCGGGCGGGTCTTGGTCGCGGCGTCGACCGAGCCATCGCCGAAGCCTCCTATGGTCGGCCGCTCGTTGCTGGCAGGTCCAGAGTCTTCGTTTTTGCCGTCATAGCCCAGGAACAAGCCAAACTTCATCGCGTGTTTGCCGGCGACCTTCGAGATGTCATCCCGGATGGTATAGATGTCAAGCGTGTTGTTCCAGGGGGCAATCGACCAGATGGTGGCGCCGCTGCCGTAGTTCCCGAGCCCTCCCCAAACGGTGGGAGTGCCGGCAGGCGCGGTCTTGAGGGACTGCGGATAGAGCGACGGAATCGCGGCGGAGAGCTGTGTAAGCAGACCCGGGTTAGTGCCACCCGGCGTGAGAATGATGCGGTTATTGGAGTAGGCAAACTCGGCATCGTTGACCAGACTGTCCGAAATAGTGCTCGTCCAGCGGCCGATCGCCATCTTGGAGGGTTGCGCCCAGTTGCTGTTGATAACGGGGAAGGCCGAATCACCCCAATACTGGTTTCCGTTATAAGACGGGTTGGCCCAGGTGTCCTGCGTGTAGCGGCCCATAACGGTGTTGCGCTTGGTCAGGTTGTAATCGCCACGCACATTCTCTTGCCTGTACTTCAGGAAGGTCGGGAGGGATTGCGACCAGTTGTTGCCACCGACGTTGAGGGGCTTGTTAGGCAGCGTGTAGTACTGCGCCAGGAGAGCGCCCGCAGGGTCAACACTGTTCAGGATATGGACATTTCCGTTCTTGGCGAGCGCCGCCGGAAAGGTCGGCTGAGACTCGTTGCAGGACATGACAGGGTTTCCGTTGCTGTCGACGCCCACGGGCGAGGAGAAGTCCCCGGCGCGCTCGGCCGCCGTAGCAACGCATGCACTCTGCGTAAATCCACGAATCTCGTGGTTCCATTCCTGATTGAAGAAGAAGAAGAGTTTGTCGCGCTTGATCGGACCGCCGATAGAGTAGCCCCAATCATTGCGGCGAAGCTTGTCCTTCCCATTCAGGGGCTGCCCCTGACCGGCGTTGCGCTTCGCGAAGTAGCTATAAGCGGCGAGGGCGTCGTTGCGTCCGTCATAAAAGACGCTGCCGTGGAAAGCGTTGGTTCCGCTGCGTGTCGCGATGCTGATAACGGCGCCAGAGGCTTGACCGTACTCAGGGCCATAGCTGTTGGTTAGCATCTTGAACTCGGCAATCGATTCGATCGAGGGGTAAATAAGAATGGTGCGGTTTGATCCCACATCGTTATCGTTGGCGCCGTCAACCAGGAAAAGGTTATTGGTCGTCGGGTTGCCGTTAACGGAGAAGTCGACGCCGCCCTGCAGACCCTTGTTCTTGCTATCGAAGTTATTGGCTCCAGAGATGCCGGGGCCCAACTGTGTGAGCTCGACGAAGCTGCGTCCATTCAGGGGCAGCTCTTTGATTTGTGTTCCGTCGACAATGGTTCCGAGCGCCCCGCTATCGGTTTGCACCTGGATCGCAGTTGCGGAGACGGTCACCACTTCATTCACCTCGCCGGTAACGAGATGCGCATCGGAACGGGTAGTCGTAGCGACGTTAACGACGACTCCTTTGATGTTAGCCTGCCGGAACCCGGTCGACTGAACGTTGATCTCGTAGGTTCCGATCTGGACGTCGTCGAAGGTGTACTCACCCTGCCCGTTTGTGGTGGCTGCGCGGTTCACGCCGATACTCTTATTGGTCAGTGTCACCGTGGCGTTCGCAAGCGAGGCACCGGAAGGATCGGTCACCTGGCCGACCACACTGCCGGACGTCTTCTGAGCGAGAAGGGGGCTGCCCATCATCGCGCTCGCAAAGAAGATAAGGGTGAGCCATGAACGTAGTGTCTTCATATTCCTCCAAAAGTAGTGCTTCAGAATCCATCAAATTGTGGAGAAGGGCACGTTGCCCGTGCCGACACCCGCCCTCGGAAGCGATCCCCTTGGCGTTCCATCCCTGATGAATACTCGGAACAAGCTGCTGTGTATTTTCCGTGCGGAGCTAGTAGGCAGTGTGTAATGGCCTCTTGTCAATCGTTTTTTCTGCATCCGGACTCCGGGGCGTGAAGCGCTGCTTCGCAGAACGGAAAGACCAGCCTGCTATCGCCTACCTTCGGCTCGGAGTTATTTTGCTGAATTCCACCAAGCCTGTACCTTCAAGAACAGAGTAGAAGTGGTCGGACCGAACTCCCGTCATCTTGTCGATGTGACCGGAGGGCCAGCGAACCTCAACCGAGTCGATCTTCTCCGCCTTTCCAAGGCCGAAGTGAACTCGCAGGTCGTTCTGCGAGAGGTAGCTCCCGCCGCTTCTTACCTCATCCATCTGCGTCACTCCTCCCGCCGTCAGCACGACGCGAGCACCCAGTGCGAGACGGTTGCTCTTGGTCCCCGCAAGCTCGAAGCTGATCCAGTGGTTTCCAGGAATGCCGTGATTGTGGAGCACGGTAGGTGACCCGTCCAGATTTTCAATGACAAGATCCACATTGCCATCGTTGTCCAGGTCCGCCGCTCCGAGACCTCGACTTACCCGAGGTTGCTTGATCGCCGGACCTGCCAGGCCGCTTGCATCACAGAAGGTTCCATCCTTCTCGTTCATCAAGAGGTTCTCTACTTCCCGGTATCTGGCACCCGAAGGCGTCGTGTCCACCTGCGGGTAGACGTGCCCATTGACGGAGAACAGGTCCGGCCAGCCATCGTTGTCCAGGTCGACGAATGCAGTGCCCCACTTCACATATGGCAGTGACGCCAGAGCAACACCGGAATCGTAAGAGACATCCGTGAAGTTCCACGATCCATCATTCCGGTATAACGTGTTGAACTCGTCGGCGAAGTTGGTGATGTAGATCGAGAATCGGCCGGTGTGGTTGTAATCGGCAACAGCCACTCCCATTGACCCCTGTTCGGAGCCGTCGCCACTCACCGCGGTTCCCGATTCAAGCCCGATCTCGTCGAACTTGCCATGCCCCGCATTCCGATAGAGGTAGTTGGGTGTTGAATCGTTGGCGACGTAGATATCCGGACGGCCGGTATTGCCGAAGTCCGACCAGAGGACGCCAAGTCCATAGTAGCCGGGAGCATCATCCACCCCGGCGCTCTTCGAGATGTCGGTAAAGGTGCCGTCGCCGTTGTTGTGGAAGAGCGAGTCTCCACCGCCTCGAAGGCCTCGTGGACCACACTGGACGTCAATTCCACGAAATTTGCAGGTTGGACTCTTACCAAACCCGGGGAGGTCATTCAGCTTGAAGTCGACATAGTTGGTGACCATCAAGTCGACAAATCCGTCACCGTCGAAATCCGCGAAGGCGGCGCCCGTCGACCATCGGCCATCAGCAACTCCCGCCTGTTTGGTGACGTCCGTGAAGGTGCCATCCCCATTGTTGCGATAGAGCACATTCCCGCCGAGGCAGGTCACATAGAGATCAGGCCAGCCATCATTGTTGTAATCTCCAACCGCCCCTCCCATGGCGAAGCATGGCGAGGCAATCCCGGCCTTCTCCGTCACGTCGCTGAAGGTCCCGTCGTGATTGTTGTGGTAAAGAGCACCCTTCGCCTTTTCACCCTTCAAGGCCATCTCCACTGTCGGGGAGTTCGTGAAATAGATATCCGGCCATCCGTCCCGGTCGTAGTCGACAATCAGTACACCTCCGCTCATCGACTCGACGATGTATTTCTTCTCAGGCGCGGCTAGATGCGTGAAGCGGATTCCAGTTGCCTGGGTGATGTCCGTGAGCTGTGGGAGAGCTCGATTTTTGCAGACGCGCGTTCGTGCGCCGGAAGGAGGCGGGCTGGGAGCGCTATGAGCTTGCGCCAGCAGGTCGCCAAGGAGCACTGCTTGTAACAGAAGAGAGAGGATGTGGCGGTTGCGTCGTGAGTGCTTCAGCATGAATTTCTCGAACCCCTGGAGCAGCGTCCACCAATGTGCCGCGTTCGGCACGGTAGAAATCGCCCTTGCAAACGCCTCAAGAGGTCTCCGGGTCCATAATACTTTGCGAGGTCAAGAATGGCTCGAAGACGTTTGGAAAAATTGGGGTACGGTACTTGCGCGACTCTGCTGGTGGGGACGGGCCTGCTCTTTATGATGAATCGACCTGCAGTTGCAGAGTCGGTGCGCGACTCGGGTTTTCATAATCTTCTGCTGCCCCAGCCGGCCAGTCTGACGAGAGCCTCAGGAGACCTTCGCTTGACGTCCGCATTGACGGTCAGAGTCGAGTCGCTCAAGAGCGAGAGGCTGGATCGAGCCGTCACGCGAACCATGCATCAACTCGGGGAGAAGACCGGGCTCGCGTTCACCCCGAAGCCGGAGACCGGAGATACGGGTCAGCAGATCGTGATTCGCGTCCAGCGTGAGGGAGAGGCTGTGCAGGGCCTCGACGAGGACGAATCGTATGCGCTTCAGGTGACCTCATCCGGCGTTCAGCTCGACGCCTCTACCGTGGCCGGCGCAATGCATGGCTTGCAAACCCTGCTTCAACTCGTTCAGCCCAGCGAGAAGGAGTACGTCTTTCCGCTCGTAACCATCAAGGATGCTCCGCGATTCCGATGGCGAGGACTCATGATCGATTGCGGCCGCCATTTCGAACCGGTGGAAGTGCTCGAGCGAACGCTGGACGGCATGGCGGCTGTAAAGATGAATGTCTTCCACTGGCACCTTACAGAGGATCAGGGATTTCGTATCCAGAGCCGCATATTCCCGGAGCTGACGGCCAAGGGATCTGACGGCCTCTTCTATACCCAGGACGACGCGCGGGAGATCGTCCGGTACGCGCGCGATCGCGGTATCCGTGTCGTGCCCGAGTTCGAAACGCCGGGCCACAGCACTGCCTGGCTGGTCGCATATCCGGAGTTGTCCAGTGGCCAGCCGCCGGCCGGCATACGGCGCGAGTTCGGCATCTCGATGTACGCCATCGATCCAACCCGCGAAGAGACTTACACGTTTCTTGCAAGCTTTCTCGGTGAGATGGCCGAGATCTTCTCAGATCCCTATATCCACATCGGTGGAGATGAAACGCCCGCTCCCGACTGGAAATCCAGTGCTCGCATAAGAGAGTTCATGCAGCACCACGATCTGAAAGGCTCTGAGGCTCTCCAGGCCTACTTCAATCAACGTATTCTGAAGATTCTGACTCACTTGCATAAACGCATGATCGGATGGGACGAGATCCTGAACCCTGCTCTTCCAAAGGATGTGATTATCCAATCCTGGCGCGGAGAGGCGTCCCTGATTAAAGGCGCCAAACAGGGATATCAGGGTGTCCTGTCCGCTCCGTATTACCTCGATGCCATGCACTCCGCCGGCCAGCATTATCTGGCTGACCCACTTCCTCCGACCGCCGATCTTACCCCCGACCAGCGGCAGCTGGTTCTGGGTGGAGAGGTGTGCATGTGGGGAGAACACCTCAATGCAGATTCGATCGACTCTCGCGTGTGGCCACGAACTGCCGCCATCGCGGAACGCTTCTGGTCCCCGGAGCAGGTAAGAGATGTCGACGACATGTACCGCCGCCTCGATGCGGTCGCTGTTGCTCTGGAGGCTCTCGGCCTCCATCACCTCTCTGACGAGGACGCCGGTCTCCGGCAGCTTGCGGGGAGCCAGCAGATCGATGACCTGCGTGCTTTCGCGTCCGTGCTGGAGCCGGTCAGCTTCGGCGAACGGTACCAGCAGCAGAAGACCTCGCAAACGACGCGGCTGGACCAATTCGTTGATGCGGTACGGCCCGACCCACCCTCCGGCCGCGAGTTCGAAAAGCTTACGCACACATTCCTCCAGAATCCTGCCGGAGATGCATCGAACCGCGAGCAGCTGCTGGCTCGCCTCAACCGGCTCTCTGCCGCCATCCCCCGAGTCCAGGAGCAGATGAGGCATTCCCCGAGACTGCAGGACGTGCAGATGCGAGCCGATCAGCTGGCCAGTCTTGCCGCGGCCGGGATTGAAGCGGTCGGCTATCTCTCATCAGGGAAATCAGCCCCCGCAGGCTGGAAATCCTCGAAGACCGAGTTGGTGGACGCGGCGAAGAAGCCGGGAGGCATCGTGCGCTTCACTCTGCTCCAGTCGCTGACTGAGCTCTTTACCGCTGTAAAGGAAGGCACGTGAGGTCGAGGTGATCACGCCAACGCGTTGCGCGCGATCACCTCTTTGTAGAAATCCGCGCTGAGCTTCGGCGTCCGCTTCTGGGTCGCGAAGTCGACATAGTGAATGCCGAAGCGTTTGTCGTAGCCGTCGGCCCATTCGTAGTTGTCAATGAGGCTCCAGAGAAAGTAGCCCTTGACGGGAACGCCCTCGGAAACAGCACGTTGGAGCTGCGTCATGTAGTTGCGCAGGTACATCACCCGATCGGTGTCGAGGACTTTGCCCTCTGCATTGAGGACGTCGGCTGAAGAAGCGCCGTTCTCCGTGATGTAGATCTCCTGCAAACTCCAGAGTTTGGCGGCGAGCTTCGGGGACCAGTACAGCGCCTCCGGACCGACGGTGAGCCATGGGCTGAACATGTGCGGATAAGAGGCGGGTGGAGGCACCACCGCGTAACCTATCGATGATCCGTCGGCACGGATGTACGTCGGTTGGTACACGTTAAGACCAAGGAAATCGAGTTTACTTCCAATCACTTTGAGGTCGTCAGGCGTGAATTTCGGAGCCGCCGCTCCGAGCCGCTTAAGGTACGCCTCGGTGTAGCGTCCTTCCTGGATCACCGTGAGAAACATCGCGTTCTCTTCGCGCATGGCGCGGGTTGCCGCTTCGATATGCTCCGGCGTCTCGATCACAGGGGTCGTGGCCGTTGCGTTGTCTGCTAGACCCACCTTAGTGCCGGCCTTGGCCTTTGCACGGATTGCCTGAACCGCTAATCCGTGTCCGAGGACAGCGAAGTGGCTCACCTGCGCTACGCGAGCTGGATCGAGCTTCAGACCAGGAGCATGAGTTCCCTGGGCATACCCCAGCTCCACAAAGCTGCGTATCTCGTTCATCGTCATAAAGTGCTTCACGCGATCCGACAGCTTGCCTGCCGTGAAGCCGGCGTATTCGGCAAAGGCCTGCGCCGTATCGCGGCTCTCCCACCCGCCTTTGTCCTGCAGCTTCTGCGGGAGGTCCCAGTGGTACAGCGTGCAGAACGGTTCGATACCGTTCGCCAGCAACTCATCAAGCATTCGGTTGTAAAAGTCGAGGCCCTTGGGATTCGGAGCACCCGTCCCATCCGGGAAGATGCGCGGCCAGGCCACTGAGAATCGATACACCTTGACGCCCAGGGCCTTCATCAGGCCAACGTCCGTCTTGAACCGGTGAAAATGATCGTCTGCAATATCTCCAGTGTCACCATTGTGCGTCTTGCCGGGCGTATGGGAAAAGGTGTCCCAGATCGACATTCCCCGGCCATCCTCCTTCGCCGCGCCTTCTACTTGATAGGACGCGGTTGCGGACCCCCAAAGAAAGTCCTCCGGAAAACGGCGATTCGCGTCTCCCCCCGACTTCCCCGGTGCGCTTTCTGCTGCGACGCTAAACGTCGGAAGAGCTGCGGCTCCGGCCGTTGCGCCAAGCAGGCGTCCTAATGTTCTTCGTGTCATCAAGGGAGTCATGTCTTGCCTTTCAAAACTAAATAAAACGATTTTCTTAGTCACTTCCCATCGGGAGCAGTATATCGGCTCGCGTTGCCGATGAACAACTTTCTTGCTTCCCGCAGTTTCGCCGATCCAGCTTTACAGTCCCTGCTGAAGAACTCTCTGGCTTTCTTCCTTGCCTGCGCTATCGCACCCATCCGGTCTCACCTGAAGCCTCGTAGCCTTGAGCTCAGGGCGGCACACCTGCAAGTTCAGTATCGTTTAAGCTCGACACGAGAGACTCATTCCATGCGCGTCTTGGTAGTGGAGGACGAGGTACGGCTGGCCGAGAATCTTGCGTCCGCCCTCCGTGAGGGGCCGGGCTTTGCCGTGGACTGTGCCGAGGACGGCAGGGTTGGCGAGCAGCTCGCACAACAGCAGTGCTATGACCTGATCATCCTGGACCTCATGTTGCCATCCATGGACGGAGTCACCCTCTTGAAGCGACTGCGTGCCCGCAAGGACCGCACGCCGACGCTCGTTCTCACGGCGAGGGAGGGCGCGGCATCCACAATCGAACTCCTGAACGCCGGGGCGGACGACTACCTGAGCAAACCCTTCGATCTGGGTGAGTTGATTGCCCGGGCAAAGGCGCTGATCCGTAGGGGAAAGGGTGCTGCTCACCCAGTCCTTACGGCCGGAGAGCTGGAAGTCAATACCCTGGAGCAGACGGTACGACGGTCGGGAAAACTGGCGGACCTTTCGCCGACGGAGTATCGGATTGTGGAGTACATGGTGCATCGTCCGAGAGTAATCGTCTCGAAACGTGAACTGTTGGAGCACCTCTACGATTACAACTGGGAACATCACTCCAACGTCATCGAGGCGCACATCTCGAATCTGCGAAAAAAACTGAGTGGGGGCTCGCAACAGCAGATTGTGGAAACCCTGCGGGGCCGCGGGTACCGTCTGATGGACTCCCCAGGGATAAGCGGGATAGGCGATTGAGAGAGCGAAAAAAACGGTCCATTGCACGGCAGCTCATCGCCTCGGTGCTCTTGATGCAGCTGATCTCCGCGCTCGGCGTGGTCGGCGTTACCCTCGCTTATGAGCGGCACACTCGGTTCCAAGCGTTCGATGTCATGCTTCGCGGACGTGCTGATTCCTTGCTGGGAGCGGTGCAGGATGCAGATGACAAAGCGGACAACGTCACGCTCGACCGAACCAATCTTCAGCTGCCAGCGGAAGACCTGTACCAGGTACAGGATGCCGCGGGCCGCGTGCTCGGCAAATCCGAAAACTGGAACCGCACTGTTGACCACCCTTTTCGCCAGACCCAGGACGGGATCTTTCGGGCCAAGGTCGGCGGTCTACATTACCGCCTCATCCGCATGCACGGCGTTCGAGTTGTGGATTCGGGTGAGCCGAATGGCGGCACGGCGCACACGGTCATCGTCGTCTATGGATCGCAGACAAGAGGCGTATGGAAGGAGATCCGCCAGGCAGTCGCTTTTTACACCGCCGCAAGTACGCTTCTGCTCCTCGTGACAGCATCTCTGGTGTCATGGCTGCTTCAACGAGCGCTATTGCCCTTGCGTGAACTTGTAGCGGAGGCGCGGGGCATATCGGCGCAGCGATGGAGCTTCAACGCTCCGGAGAGCGCAAGAGCAACAAAGGAGTTAGCTCCGCTTGGGACGGCGCTCGAATCCGCCGTCCAGCGACTCCAGCAATCGTTCGATCAGCAGCGCCACTTTGTCAGCGACGCCGCGCATGAGCTGAAAACGGCTGTTGCGGTCGTTAAATCATCGCTGCAGCTTCTTACAATGCGGCATCGAAGCGCCGCCGAATACGAGGCTGGCCTGCAGCGATCTCTCGTTGATTGCGATCGCATGGAGCAGATCGTGGCAAAGATGCTGACGCTGGCACGGCTGGAGAGTTCTCCAAATTCATATATCTCTTTGATTGCAAATGACTTGACTGCCTCGGCCAGAGATGTGGCGGAACAGCTCCAGCCGCTCGCGGAGCTGCGACAGGTGGGGGTTCGAGTGGACTGTGCCGAGGCCGTCCATGTTGGGTTAAGCCCGGAGGAATGCCACCTGCTCTGCTCCAATCTCCTGATTAATGCTCTGCAACACAGCGAAAGCGCTGGTGAAGTTGTGGTGACGACGCGGTTATCTGATGGTGATTGGGTGGAATTGCGTGTGGAAGATCTTGGAGAGGGTATCGACGAGGCGACCCTTGCCCATGTCTTCGAGCGCTTCTATCGCGGCGACCCGTCGCGAGCCCGAAAGACGGGGGGCACTGGGCTTGGGCTGGCGATCTGCAGGGCAATTGTGCAGAGAGCCGGCGGAACCATCGACCTGCAGAGCACACCAGGACTCGGAACAACGGCCGTCGTCCACCTGCCCAGAGTGGGCGGACCGGACGGCGAGAGAGCTCCCCTGCCCGCTGTGGCTGCCGTATCTTCAGCCTGAGTTAACGAACGGGTGAAACACTGGGGCGCCGGCACGCGATGCACCGGGTCGAGCTCATCGTGGAGATCTCCATGCCTCTGGAACGCACCTCACAGGAACGCGCCTCACGCCCCCTCTTACAGAACTTCAGCCTGCCGCTGGGTGCGGCGGCTGTTCTTCTCGGTATGCTCTCTGCTGCTTCGCATGCGTTCGCGCAAGGTCCCTACCGCATTCTGGATCACTGGAAGATCGGCGGTGAGGGTGGTTGGGACTACCTGACGGTCGATCCGTCCGCTCACCGGCTCTACGCAACGCATGGTCCTCGAGTCGAGGTGGTCGATATGGCAACCGGGAAGGTGGCCGGCTCCATCACCGGGCTGAAGGGCACGCACGGCGTGGCTCTGGACGATTCGGGCAAGTTCGGCTACATCAGCGATGGCGGGGGCAACGCTGTTGTCGTCTTCGATCGCAGCAGCCTGGCAACGGTGGCGACCATCCCGGCAGGAACCAACCCGGACGGTATCGCCTACGAGCCCCGGACCAAGACGGTCTGGGCCTTCAACGGACGCAGCAAGGATGTCACTGTGATCGACACCGCCTCCCGCACCGTGGTCGCGACCATCCCGCTTCCCGGTAAACCGGAGTTTCCAGCGGCCGACGGCAGGGGCACCATGTTCGTGAACATTGAAGACAAGAATGAGATCGTTCGGCTGGATGCCTCGACGAAGAAGATGACGGCGGAGTGGCCGCTTGCCGGCTGTGACTCCCCGTCGGGCCTGGCGTTTGACGCCGCGGGACGACGGCTGTTCTCCGTCTGCGACGGCAAGAAGATGGCTGTGACCAACGCCGACACCGGAAAGGTGCTGGCCACACCTCAGATCGGCGATGGCCCTGATGCCGCCGGTTTCGACGCCAAGCACAAGCTCGCCTTCTCCTCGAACGGCGAAGGCACACTGACGGTGGTCGACGCGAGCGGCACCGGCTATCCCGTGTTGCAGACGGTGACGACGGAACGAGGAGCACGCACCATGGCTCTCGATGAGGACAGTGGACGCGTGTATCTGTTGACGGCGGAGTTTGGACCTCGGCCTGCTCCCACAGCACAGACCCCGCGGCCTCGTCCAGCGATCCTGCCGGGCAGCTTTACCATCCTGGTAGTCGGCCGTTAGGGGCTCGAGGTCTGCTGGCCGGTGGGTGTCCTCCCACCGGCCGTTTATTTGCCGGTGATGCCATTTTGTTCGCTGGTGCCAGGAGGAGTGCAGGCAAGCTGCTCTGAATGAAGTGCTAGGCGGCGTGCTCACGACCGCGCGTCATCCAGTAGTAGACCGCCGGGGTCACGATAAGGCTGAGCGCCATCGAGATCATCAGCCCGCCGATGACGGAGATGGCCAGGGGCTGCAGCATCTGCGAGCCGGCCCCCAGGGCGAAGGCCAGGGGAAGCATGCCGCATATGGCTGCGATGGCGGTCATCAGAATCGGACGAAGCCGGCGTTGTGCTGCCTGAAACATAGCGTCCCGCGCCGACATCCCCTCAGCCCGGTATCGCTCGTCCGCGTCGAGCAGAAGGATGCCGTTCTTCGCCACAATGCCGATCACCATGATGAGCCCCATGAAAGAGGCGACGTTGAAGGTGATGCCCGTGATCAGCAGGCCGAACACGACACCGGAGATAGAGAGGATGGACGAGGTAAGGATGGCGACGGGAGCGGAAAAGTTGCGGAAGTCCGCCAGGAGCACGCCAAACACCAGTGCGAGGGCGAGCACGAGAACGCGCACCAGGTCGTGGAAGGACTTCTGCTGCTCCTGATAAGTTCCCCCATACTCGACACGCACCGAGGAGGGGAGGTGAAGACGGCTCACCGTCTGCTGCACCTGTGCCATCGCGGTCCCGAGATCGGAGCCTTCCAGGCGGCCCGACACGACTACGAGCTGCTGAAGATTTTCGCGCCGGATCTCGTTTTGGGGCGGCAGCTGCTGGATCTGTGCGAGCGCCCCAAGCGTCGCGGTCTTTCCACTACTGCTATTGAAGACCGTGTTCTCGATCGAATCGAGCGAGGCACGGGTCTCATCTCCGAGCCGGACGCGTATGGTGTACGGCCGGCCGTTTGCGATCAGCGGATCGTTGGTCGCGACGCCATCGAGGATCGAGGTCGCATCCTCGGCGACTTCCATCGGCGTGAATCCAAGCCGGGCCGCGATGGTGGGGTCCACCTGGAAGTTCGTTGCGGGCCCGCTGATGGTGTTTTCGATTCCATTCTGCACATCGACCACGCCGGAGATCTTGCCGATCGCATCGGCCACGCGGGGACCGAGCTGCTGCAGCAGCGCTGGATCATTGGCAAACAGTTTGATCTGGATGGGCTCGGGTGAGTTTGACAGGTCACCGATCATATCCTGCAGCACCTGGGTGAACTCCACATCCAGCTGTGGCTCCGACCTCTTGATCTGGGAGCGAACATCGGCGATCACCTCATCGATTCCGCGGCTGCGTTTGCTCTTGAGCCGGACCGTGATGTCGCCCGAGTTTGCTTCGGTAACCGCCGCCAGCCCCATCTGCATGCCGGTGCGACGCGATGTGCTCTGCACCTCGGGGGTGTCCTGAAGGATGTTCTCAACGTGTTTGAGAACGCGATTCGTCTCCGTCAGCGAACTGCCTGCGGGCATGATGTAGTCCAGGATGAAGCCACCTTCATCCATTGCCGGAAGCAGATCGGATCCCAGCCCCCGATACGCGAAGAACGTTCCTACTATCAGGGCTGCGCAGGTTGCGGCTAGGATCACTGGACGCCGGAGAGAGAAGTTGAGCGCGTTCGCGTGGAAGCGCATGACGCGCCCAAGCAGACCCCCGGTCTCATCGTGCTTTTTGCTCTCGTCTTTCGAATCTCCCGGCCGCTTTGGCCGAAGCAGAACGAGGCTCAGACCGGGGGTCCAGGTAAGCGCCAACAGCAGAGAGGTGAGCAGGGCTGCCGTCATGGTGATGGCCAGGGCCCGGAAGAAGCTGCCAGTGACCCCGGTCACGGAGATCAACGGGAGAAAGACAACGACGGGGGTGATCGTCGATCCAATTAGCGGCCGTGTGATCTCGCTCAGAGCTTTGCGTACCGCCTGCACGCGGGATTCACCGGAATCTCGGTGAAGAACGATGTTCTCCACCACCACGATCGCATCATCGATCACCAATCCGATCGCTGCCGCGAGACCACCCAGGGTCATCAGGTTGAAGCTCTCCCCAATGATGCGAAGAAAGACAATCGTCACGGCGATAGTGACAGGGATGACGAGTCCTGCGACCAGCGAGGAGGTCCAGTCCCGGAGAAAGAGGAACAGGATGACGCAGGCGAGGACCAGCCCAATGAGAATGGCATCCCGCACGCTTTTGATGCTCTCGCGAACGAGCTCGGACTGATCGTAGTACGGTTCGAGTCGAACGCCGGCCGGAAGCTTTTTTTCAAGCTGCGCCATCTCTGCGGCGACGGCATCGGCTACCGCGACGGTGTTGCTCGAGGGCTGCCGGGTGATGTTGAGAAGCACGGCCGGCGTCCTGTTCGCTGTGACGACGGTGTACACCGGCAGGGTTCCGGCCTGCACGGCAGCCACATCGGAGACGTGGACAGGAGCGCCGCCGGGAGTGGTCTTCACGACCAGCTGGGAGAGGTGCTCGGCATCGTGAACCTGGGCGCCAACGAGGCCGAGAACGAGCTGGTGATTGGCCTCATACAAGCCCGGTGAATCGATGATGTTCGACGCCTGCATGGCGTTCACGAGATCGAGCACGGTGACGCCGGCGGCCTGCAGCTTGGCGAGGTTGGGAATGACGTGGAACTCCGGCACCTGCCCGCCCTGCACCGTAACCGCGCTGACGCCTGGAACACGGTTCAGCGGCGGCTTCAGCTCGTAGGTCGCCAGCTCCCAGAGTTGCGTCTGCGCAAGTTTCTCGGAGGTGAGGCTGTAGCCGAGGATGGGAAACGTTGCAAAGGTAAGCCGGTGAGTGGTGATCTTGGCCGTGCTCGGAAGGCTCTGCCCTACCTTGCCGAGGGCTGCGTCGACCAGCTGGAGGGTCTGGAACATGTTCTGATTCCAGTCGAAGAACAGGCTGACCTCCGCCGAGCCGCGACTGGTCGTCGAGCGCACCGTAAGCAGGCCTGGAACCGTGTTGATCGCGTCCTCGACCGGTCTTGTGATCGTGACCTCCATCTGCTCAACCGGCATCACGCCGTTGTCGATTCCGATGACCACCCGGGGGAAGTTGGTATCCGGAAAGACAGAGATGGGGACCTGGAAGGCAAAGTAGAGGCCGGTGGCCGTGAGTATGACCAGGAAGAAGAAGATGGTGCTGCGATACCGGGTGAGCCAGAAGCTCTCCTCCGGAGCGGCCTGCTGCGGCTGTGGCTCGGTGGCGATCACTTCTCGTCCGCCTCCTTCCCGGCTGCGGGCTTGTTGGCCTTGGTATCGGAGCCGGGCTTCGCGCCCTCTTCCGCGGGGCCGACTTTGACCTTGCTTCCGTCTTCGAGGCCGTAGGCCCCGGCCGTGACAACGGTGTCACTCGCCGCCAGACCGCCCGTAATCTGTACATCCTCGCCATCCTGGATGCCCAGGGTGACTGCCTTGCGGTGCGCCGCTCCATCCGCGCCGACGACCATCACGGATTTGCTGCCTTCCTGGGCGGTTAAGATTGCGGTCAAGGGGACCTTGAGCGCGGACGCGACCGATCTGCCCACAACGGAGGCGCGAACGGGTGTTCCGACCTTCAAGGCGCCATCGCGGTTCTCGGCTCGAAGCCAGACCTCGACCGTGGTGCTTCCGGGGTCGAGCGCCGGGCTGATCAGAGAGACCTTGGCAAAGACGGGATCGGGGAGGCCCGGAACGGCGATGGTCGCGTCGTCACCGAGCTTGAGACGTTGCGAGACGATCTGGGCCAGGTGCAGCTTCGCGAGCACGGCAGACGTATCCATGACGGTCAGAAGGCCTGTTCCCGCCGGCGCCGTCTCACCCGCGAAGAGCGATCGATCGGTCACAACTCCGGAGATGGGACTGCGGATCTCGGAGTAGGAAACCTGTGCTTCGGCGCCGAGATACTTGCCCTTTGCGGAGGTAAGCTGGCCTCCAGCCTGTTGGACCGCAGCCTGGCGGCTTACGGATTTGAGCGACTCGAGATGCTTGACCGCCGTGTCGTAGGCAGCCTGGGCCTGGACCAGCCCGGCGGTCGCGGTGTCCAAATCGCGGCCCGGGATCGCTCCCTGAGCGAAGAGCTGCTGGCGTCCCTTGACGATGCTCTGGTTGAGATCGAGATTGGCCTTTGTCTGCGCCACGTCGAGCTGCGCCTTCTGGAAGTCCTCTGGCACCTGCGCCCGGGTCTGGTTCTCGTAGGCTGCCTGAGCGGCCGTGTAGGTTCCCTTGTTGTCCAGGGCAGCGGCCTCAAGATCGCGATTCTCAAGGATTGCGAGCAGCTGGCCTGCTCTGACATGCGACCCGCGTTGCACATAGAAATGCCGAATGGGAGCGCTGATTTTAGGGGAGAGCGCCGCCTGCGCCAGAGGCGACAGGACCGCATCCGCGGTGATGTGCTCGGACATCGGAGCTTGCTCGGGGTGCTCGGCCTGGACCGTGACCTCTGTCTCGGGTGCGGCGTCCGGCTTGGCCTTACAGCCGTCAATCAGCAACATCGCAAGGGCAAAGCTTGCAGCGGCTCGCCGAAGAAGCGAGGTGTGACTCACGGCTGGAGACGTCTGAATCACGGGCTTGTGCTCACAGTTTTGTGCTCTCTTGGTCACAGTTGCGCTCACAGGATTCCTGTCAGAGTTTGGAGGTTCGACAGCGCTGCCTGGAATCGAACGATTCCGTCCTGCTGCGCGTTTTCTGTCGCGGTAAAAGCTGTCTGCGCGTCGACGACCTCCAGCACCGTTGCTTCGCCGTCCGCGTATCGGAGCTTGGTCAGGCGAAGGCTCTCCGCCGCCGTTCGCACGCTCTCATCGAGCGAGGCCGCCTGATCGCGGGCTGCAATCGCCTCGGCATAGCCTTCGTCCAGGGCAACGATCAAGCGCCGCTGCGTTGCCGTCAGAGCGATCCGGACAGCATCCCGGCGTATCTGGCTCTGCTTGACCCGGTGGGCCGTGGCGAACCAATCCCAAATAGGGATATCGAGGGTCGCGCTTGCGGAATAGCCTAAATTCTTTACCTCGGTGGGACTGTACCGCGCGAACTGAGGAGCATCGATGCCGTAGGTAAAGTTGAGTGCAAGATCGGGCAGATAGGCTGCGCGCGCGGAGAGTATCTCCGCATTGCTCAGGCGGAGGGCGGCAAATGCGCTCTTCAGCTCCGGGTTGTTTGCCGCAGCCCGAGTATTGACCTCCTCGCGCGACGGGAGAGCAGGCGTAGTCGGCTCCTGCAACTGATATCCGGTGCGCGGATCGGGGAAGAGCAGCACGCCCAGCTCGAGCCGTGCCCTGTCGGCGCCGAGCCTGGCATCGGTCAGATCTCTTTGCCGCTGCTGCTCCTGAAGCTGCGCCCTGATGACATCGGCGTGGGCTCCTTCGCGCGCCTGCTCCCGCTTCCTGGTAAGGTCCGAAAACTGGGCTGCCTCATTCGCGGCACGCTGCGCGATCAGCAGCTTCCGCTGACTCGCGAAGCTGTTGTAGAAGAGCCCTACGACAGCGGAGACTAGACCACGGCGGGCTATCTCGAACTCAGCCGCGGCACGCGCCGCACCCGCGGTCGCAATCTGCAGATCTGCAAACTGCCTTGGACCGAGGCTCTCGGTGACGCTGCCCTGACTCGCATACTCGTGAATAGCATTGTTTGCGATAAATATGGGTGCGGGCTGGAAACCTGCCTGTCCACCAGCGTTCTTGGCACCATTCGACTGGGTAAAAAGATATTGGTTATGGTTGATCGCGTTGGGCAGAAGGGCGGCGCGAGCAATGGAGCGGTCGAGCCGGGTCGCCTTGCTCTCGGCGAGAGCGGCAGCGAACGCAGGCTCGTTCCGTTGGGCGCGTTAGATCGCTTCGCTCAAGCCTAGGGTGACCGGTGGAGCGGCATTTGGATCGGGCTGGGTTGCCTGGCCGGGGGACTGGGCGCAGCAGAAACTCCCCGACAGAAGGATCATCAGTGCCATCCCCAAACGACAACGCCGGTCAGCTTCCGTTAGAAAACGCATGCTCACCCAAGTTAGCGGAACTAAGGTTAAGCTGCGCTGAAAGTGTCAGGGACTCCCGCGCTCTTAACCAGGGCTGTCTTGCTTCTGCTCGGAAGAGACCAGCAGGGACGCATGATTCAGCTACGGCTCTTCGACAGGACTTCGAGCCGGACCGGTGCGATACCGGTCTCGAGCAGGCCGATCTTCTCCGCGGCCGCCGAGGAGAGGTCGATCACACGATCCGGCCGAATCCCACGGTCGTTGATTCGTACCACGACGGAACGCCTGTTTCGGAGATTGATGACGCGTACAAGCGTGCCAAACGGGAGGGTAGGATGACACGCGGTGAATGCCGCTTTGTCGAAGAGCTCGCCACTTGCCGTAGCACGGCCGTCAAAGAGGTCGCCGTACCAGGAGCCGACACCGGAGAGAAGAGTATGAGTGAGTGTGGCGTAAACCCGATGGTGAGCTTTGGGTCGCACCGGCGAGACATTCGAGGTTATCGTCTGCCGTGGGGTGTCCTTCTGGGTCACTGGCTGAACCGTGACAACGGTCAGAACGGCGGTAGCGACTCCAACAACCGAGCAAGCGACAAGAACTCTTCGACGAGTCAAACTCAAACATACCTGCCTTCCTGACGAACGGACTAGAACCGACCTAGCAAGGTTACTAGTTTGAGCTCAGGGCGGCAACCCTTACCGGGGCTGTCGGCAACTCCTACTGGGCTATTGCAGGAAGTAAGAATTCATGATTTAGGACGGCAAAGTACATCCTTTGTCTTGCTGACAGGGTCCCCCTCCCCCGCCCGGAATTTTGCTAAAGTCTACCCATGTAGAGAGATAGCGAGGTGGGCTACACGCAAAGTCTCCTATCTATGTGATTTGCGGCCAAAGTCTTCAATCCATTTGGGATAGCTCCTGGGGAAGCAAACCAGGATGGCTCTCCCGAGGCCGAAGTTTGCCCCCGTATCCAGTATGGCAGGTTGGGGGTGGTGGGTGCGCCACGCGTGTAGCCGCGTCTAGCGCGGAGCTGAGGGGCGTGTGGGCTTGACTGGGGGTTGGCGGATTGGTGGCTTGAACCCACTCATGACGGTGAAATTGTCATGAATGGGGCACCCGGCTCGATCCAGTATGGCAGGGTGATGGGAGTGTGTTGCGCCACATGGAAGATGGCGGCTGGCGCGGCTTTCGAGGCGTTCGGGGATTGACAGCTCAAGGCGTGGGGAGCCCGGTGGCGGTGGGGAGGATGGCGGCGTAGCTGCTGTCGAGGGCGGGACCGAGGAGGAGGATGGCGGAGATGCGGCGGACGACCTGCGCGAAGTATGCGGCTTCTTCGGGGTGAAGGGGGCGGCCGAGGAGGGGGAGTTCGCGGTAGCTGAGCCACTTCTTGAGGACCAGATAGCCGCCGAGAGTGTATTTCCAGACGTGGATGGGGACGGCGGACCAGAAGACGCTTGTCTCGTCGGCTCCGGGGCTGTTGAGGTAGACGTCGACGCAGGTCTCGCCGAGAAGGGTGAGGGCGGTTTCCGGGGTGAGAGATTGGGTAGCGGCGAGAGCGGTGAGTTTTTCGCGTTCGGCGGCGGTCCAGGGGCGCTCGGCGAGGCGTCCGCGTCCGGGCATGACGGTGGATCCCTGACCGCGGGCACCCCACCCGGCGGTGAGTTGGAGGGCGCGGGGGAGGGTGCTTTCTTCTGGCCTTCGCGGGTCTTTGGGCGGGAGCTTGAGGGCGCTGAGGAAGGACCACTCGGCGGCGAGGTCGAGGGAGGACTCAGGATCGAGGAGGTCGGCGAGGCGGCGGCCCAGGGTGGCGGAGTGGGTGAGGAGAGCGGCGGTGGCGGGGAGGGGGATGCGGGGCCAATCCCGCTGAAGAGCACCCACGTTAGCATTCATATAGATCGGGCAATGAGTCACGGCCAAAACATGAAGAAAGAGATTGGTTTTGTCTGCACCCATCTGCTGAACCCAGTCAACGGCAGAGGTCGACCAATTATCTACGATAGCGGGACCGTGCAGTCGATTGCTTGCGGTGAAGGCTTCTGCAAACACGTTTGCTCCACCGTCAACGCTATTTAGATCGACTATCGAGCTAGAGATTATAGGTCCCGAGTAACACACCCGGTCTTGCTTCGAAAGTACTATGCTCGCATTCTCGAAATGGCCGCCGATATATTCTTCGCGACTTCTCACAAGAAGTTCTGTGCCCCCCTCCCAGTAAACGAAGCGGACGTCGAAAGGGCGATATAGATATCGGCGAATGTGCCAGTGATTGTAGGTAGCCAAATGAGTGCTCGAAGTGAGAAACCGTTGCATTTTACCTTCGAGTACGTGTCGATCAATCTCGACCAAAAGATTGTCGCGACTAGTTTGAACACCGTTGAAATTGGTTTGGAAGAGCTCTGAAAGAAGAGGCCAACCTAAATACTGTTGGGTGTAGATGAGTTGCGCGTAAGGTAAACCAAGCAAAGGTTCGGGAATAATTGAGACATACGGTATTTCGAGAGGAGAACTTGTCTCGCGCTTCAGCTGCGCAAGTTTGCCTTCGCCCCAAAGAGAACGTAAGGATATTGCTCTTGCTGGTTGATCGTTCGCTCTAAGCAGGGTTGTTATAGCCGTTCCCGGCTGTATACCTTCCTTATTCGTTTTCGTTGAGAACACACTCGGGTCGGGCAGTCCTTCCGGTGTCGTTTTACCTGTTCGATATTTGTCTCCGTTCAGATTATCGATCTCAATATGGCTGAAGTTCTGGAGCATGTGGCTCCTCATGGTGGGGTGAGAAAAGCCGTCGAGCCATGACGAGTTCGAGATCAGGTTTATGATTCCCAATCGGGGCTGGTTTCCGATAACTGTTCTAGGAACTTGTTGAAGAAGTAAGTTCCGGGTGCGACTGGATTAAATTCTATTTCGTCTATGGAGTATGCGTGGAGACGAGCGGGTACAGGACGGGATGTTCAGCTATGTGACGTTGGAGCAGAGTGTT
>JAABUV010000119.1_pt1 | contig 113426 bp, 53 predicted proteins | sample 5559971 | NCBI WGS metagenome assembly JAABUV01 (sample SAMN10711881, study PRJNA513362) | rock metagenome | isolation source: Antarctica rocks | place: Antarctica: Victoria Land, Knobhead nord | collected 2015-12-19 | reverse complement strand
AGAGGTTAAAGTATTATTATTATTTAACTCCTCTTATTTATCCTAAGTTTTATATAGACTTAGTTTTATAAAAGGGTCTAGAATATTAGTAAGGTTATATATTAATCTACCTTTACCTTCTATTTTAGAATAATACTTAGTAAGTTTTAGTAAGGCTACTTTATAAGTATTAATAATATTTACTCTACTAAGTATCTTACTATTATATATTATTATTTTAGTATAATTAAAATCGTTAAAAAGTATATTATATAATTAGAACCCTAAATATATACCTATATTTATTATCTAAGAAACTATTAAAGTAAGTTAATAGATAGGATTTAATATATTTCTAAGTAGTAAGATAATTAACTACTTATATCTACTAAGGTTAATCTTATTAATTTTTAGATTAATTATATTTTTATCTACCTAAGAATTAATAAATTTATATAACTAATATATATAATAAAGTATTAGGTAGGTAGAATTCTAATAAATATCTTATATCTTATATAAGTTTTCTAGGTCTTCTAATAGAGCTTTCTTATAACTATTAAAAATTAAGCTTTTATTAAGGAGATAAGTTAATAGCTATTATAAGAGCGCGGATCTATTATAAATATTAGTAAATATATTACCTATTTATATTACCTCTATTATATTATACCTTCTTAATAATAGTAGATAGACTTATACTTACTTAGATATCTTTAACTTAAGTATCCTCTAATAATACTATTATATTATCTAAGGCTTTTAAATCTAGGGCTTTAATAAAGTCTTATATTATAAGGTTAAAGATATAAGTTATATAAGGAATAGAGTTCTATAGTTTATCCTATTAGATATTATACTAAGTAAGAGATTTCTCTAGTTTATCTTTTAATATTCTATTATTACTAGTATTATTAGTAATAACCCTAAAAAGTTTATCTTTAATTCTATAAATAGTTAATATCTTTACTAGTTCTATTATAAGTAAATACCTAGAATAATATATATTAAGTAATATAAAAGTAATAAGATATTCCTAATATTAAAAATTAGTATTAACCTAGTAGACTAATACTCTAAGATAGGTAACCTTTTAGGGACTAGACTAGGTATCTAGTATAATAGAAATATATTAGGGATACTCTAGATCTACTTTAATTTTTATATATATTCCTTTAAAATCTAAGAAGATTATACTCTATAATTTAGTATAATAGATTAGGGTTAAATCTAGACGGGCTATTAATAATAACTACTAAAACTCTAGTTAATTAATAATATAAAAAGACTAATTTAAGGTAAGAAAGTATTTATATAATTATTTATTCTACTTTTCTTCTAATATTATCCTAAAGAATTAGTTTTATATTACTATTTTATATTACCTTAGATAACTTACCTAGGTTAAAGAAAGTTCTATTTATAATAATAGATTAAGCCGCTTTTATAGATAGTATTTACTTATCTAAGTATATTTCTTTATATTAGATATACTTAAATTACTAGTTACTATTAAGTAGTCTAGAAGCTTATTATACTTCTTATATATAATCTTTAATAATCCTTCTACTATTAAAGCTAATTAGATAAAGTTATCCTAGAAATTAGCCTATTTACCTAATATAACTTTCTTAAATTAAAGGGGATCTTTAACTTTAGTATTAGACTTTAATTTAATACTTTTACTAATAGTAGTTTACTACTATTATACTTTAAATTAGACTTTAGAGGCTAAATTCTATTTAATATATTTATTATTCCTTACTAGTATTAATTCTAGGAGTTCTTTTCTAATAGACTAAATAGTATTTTAAAGAAGCTCTTTCTTTTAATAAAAGGATTTACTTAATATACCCTAACTAACCTAATTTATAGATTAGCTAGGACGAATACTACTTAATATAGAATTAAGTATAGTAAGATTATCTAATTCTAATTTAATAGCTTTACTACTAGGTTTTATAGGAGTTAATATAGTATAGACCCTATATATAAAATAAGGTAGGAGTAATATAAACTAGTAATATAAATATTTATTATACTAGGAAGAATATATAATAGATACTAAGAAGATAAAGTTATAAATATAATAATTATTCTAAATATATATTATAAAGAGACTATTTTAGTTCCTTCTACTATTTTATTAGGGGCTTAGCGTCTTAGTAATACCTTAGTAATTTAAGTTAGGTTAACCTAACTCGCTAAGGTATTAAGGCCTTAGCGAGTTAGTACTAATAGCTAGTACCGAGTATTTAAGTCGGTACTAAGACCCTAACCCGAGTATTCGGTCGGTACTAAATCTTAGTATCGAATCCCGACTCGACGGTCAGTCTAACTAGAAGGGGGTGAACCCTTCTAATTATGAAACGGGGAGGAAATATTTGTTTTTACCGCCAAGGTTTCGCATTGGTCTTGTACACGCTAAATGCAGCACTAAGTTTCAGGTCAAAAGTCGGCCACCCGAACGCTCGGTTGCCGATCAGTACTAGCCCTACCCGTATCCTACGCCCACTCAGGTACCGTTTTAGTATTCAGATCCAATTGATCTTCTAGACCACATGCAAATCCCAGTCCCAATCTTAATGGCTGGCACAAATTGTAATTCCAACTCGTGTCAGGTCATCTTAGCCGCTACAATTGCTCGAGGCCTTTTGGTCGAGGTATCGGAAAACCTAGCGAAATCGAAAAGACTCCCTCTTCTTGTTGGCTTTCTTGCAAACGAAGACCCAGCTGCAAGGAAATACGCGGAATGGACCGATCGGACCTGTCGAGAAAAGTGAGAAATCATGTTCGTACCACTTGGATTCATAGTATATCTAGTTCAATATGTTCTTCAGGGGTCAGCGTTGACATTGTTTGTTCAGTGGTTTCAAATTTGAACTACGGGAAGTTGATCGTGAAGAGTTAGAGTCCGCCATACTCACGTCGAACCAAGACGGCGCCGTGGATGGCATCATCGTTTACTACCCAATATTTGGCAATCGACAGGACCAATACCTACAGCAGATTACGGATGACAGCAAGGATGTTGAAGGACTCAGTCACCGCTACATTTTCAAGCTGTACCACAACGAGCGTTTCCTTGATGAGGACATGACGCAGAAAAGCCTGCTGCCATGTACTCCACTTGCTTGCTTGAAAATACTAGACTATCTGCGAGTATATAACAGTATCCTTCCGTACGGGAATAGGCTCTTTGGGAGGTCGATAACCATTGTCAATCGCTCCGAGACCGTAGGACGGCCGTTAGCAGCGTTACTTGCCAATGATGGAGCCTGCGTTTATAGCGTAGATGTCACCGGAGTACAACAATTCACCAGAGGTGAAGGAATCAAGAAGGACAGGCATGAAGTTGTTGCAAAGGAACGGTGGGGATTGGCGGATTGCGTGCCTCTCAGCGATGTTGTCATCTGCGGCGTGCCGGGACAATCTTTCAAGCTTCCCACTGAATTGTTGAGGGAAGGCGCTGTATGCATCAACTTCTCAACGGAAAAGGTATGCGAGAACGCAGATGGAGCCCTGCATCAAATCAGCTTCCTGACATTTAGTACAGAACTTCGAAGCCAATGTCAAAGAGAAGGCTTCCATTTACGTTCCCGCTATAGGTAAAGTAACGATTGTGATATTGCTTCGGAATCTGTTGGTAAGCAATCATCAAGATGCGACAGGCGTAGCTTACCACCGTTTAGAGACTCGTACAGAATAGGGAGGCAAGACAGCGGAAGGAAGATAAGGTGCCAGAGTCGATCACACCAATAAGCTCAACCCAAACGAATCCCTAGCGAATTGCTCCCATTCCATCACTCATGCGTGCGTACATCTGTCTGCAATACATACGGTATCACGAGTGTCATCCTAAGGCTTGATGGTAAATGCTGGGAAAGGGACAAAGTGTAAGCAGACGCCAAGTGCTCCGAGACTTTTAAGCTTCTGGAGATGCACGGAGAACTTGGGTAGGTTACGATGTGGTGAATACAGTATAGGGGACCATCGAGGCCCCGATCTTTTCACACCGTCTGGAACGTGCAGACTTTCAATCACTCAAACTTCTACCGAGCCTGAGAGTAAATGTCTCTGTCAATAATGGCTGCAATATGTGTATCGATATGTCCATCCTATCAAGTTATTGAGGGTGTTTCAACATAAGTCTTATTGTCAGGCTGGTCAGCAGAGGTTATGTATATCTACCCGCACCCCGAGGACAATGGATCGCTTTCCAACTTCCATTCCGTAGACCGTACATCCTGGCTTACCGACTTGCGGGTAACTAGGTGAGGAGAATATGCTACTCTTTATTCCAGAACGCTGTGGCCTATCATCTTTAGCCATGAGACTTGGATTTTCCAGTCGTAAGTACTGATGCATACTTGTGAATACTCTCTCCCGGCGTAGCAGCCCGAGACAAGTCTTTGGTAGCAATGAGCTAGGTACCGAGCATACTTTGCCATCTTCCACACCCCTTCTCTAACGCGACGGACATCAACCGCTATTATCTCCTTTCCTACTCTCACAAAATAGACTTCCAAAAAGCATGGAGCATTGCACGCTTCCAGTTCATATTCCCAGCATGGCCAACGGACCTCGCTGAAGCCTTCGATATCGTGAAGCCAAGGATTCCCTCGCACTTTTCCCGGAACCAACTTAGAGGCCGCTCAACGACAGAGAGTACTTACGTTTTGAGACAGCGTTGATTATACAGCCTACATGCTTCGTGGCTCTGCCTTTCGTCTCAAGGTCAGTTGCAAGTGCAGGTTTCTGGTAGGGTGATCTGCTGGTCCTCGCTTCTTTACGCCTATACTGGGGACCATAAATAGCAATGATGATCTATCTATCAGTATCCCGTATCCTAGCAACTTTGGCACTACGTTTCCGGCAAATATCCTTGACGACCCTTGCGCGACCAATACTTTTCGTGGCGGTTCAATCATTCTGCCGGTCAACAAGAGTATAGCATCACGGTTCAAGCAATTGACGATACAGACAGCCTCTTCCCTTACTATGGCGTCTTCGAACAATTCCTCGACAGTTGGTTTAAGCCGCATCTTCGTCTGCGGGGGTTGTAAGTCATAGGCAAGCGGGTTCAGCATTTGTGTCATCAGCATCGTGTGGCTTGTATTATTGCGTCTCGATGCATACGACATTATATGGAGTTACGTAAAATGGTATTTGCATCCAGTCACCAGTCAACACTTTCAGGGTCCTGTGCCAAGAACTTCACAACTTTTGGTCGACCGAGGGTCGGTGTCAAAAGTCCTGGCCGACATTTTCCCGGATTTAGGCGATAAAGTCGGCCAGGACTTTTGACACCGACCCTCGGACGTCTAATGTAGGGCTAACCTTTGATCCTGAGCATTCATATCTCAAACCTCACTGCAATGCTACAACAAATGTGGGCTACCCTGAATCTTTCAATCTTGATAGTGCGCACTGACCAGTTGCCCTCCTAGTAAGCCCAAGAATGCCCGCTCGAAGCGCGCCCTCGCAAAACAAGAGCCCCTCCCAGTAGAAAATGCAAAAACGACCCTCTTCCTCCGTGGCACTTCTTCCTCCTCCCTAATCAACTCCCTCCTCACAGACCTTCACGCCCTCAAACGTCCGCACGCTGTCCGCTTCACCAAGAAAAATCCCATCCACCCTTTCGAAGATGCTTCAAGCCTTGAGTTCTTCAGCCGAAAAAACGACGCCTCGCTCATGGTGTTCGGTAGTCACAGCAAGAAACGCCCACATTCTCTGACCTGGGTGAGATGTTTCGGCGGCCAGGTGCTCGACATGTTGGAGTTGTACGTGGTGCAGGAAACGGCAAGAACTTTACAGCAGTTCAAGGGCGAGAAATGCAAAATCGGCGTGAAGCCGCTGCTGAGCTTTTCAGGGGCGCAGTTTGAGAGTCCGATTGCTAATCAGTATACACTCGCCAAGAGCATGTTTGTGGATTTCTTTCGCGGGGGGGAGACGCAGACTGTGGATGTGGAGGGGCTGCAACTACTCATCAGTTTCTTTGCTGGTGAGGATGGGAAGGGTGAAGAAAAGGCAAATATTCAAATGCGGTGTTGGAAGATCGTCACTAAGAGGAGCGGGCAGAAGGTGCCGAGGGTAGAGGTAGAGGAAATGGGGCCGAGAATCGATTTCGTGGTTGGGAGGATTCGGCAGGCGGATGATGGGGTCTGGAAGGAGGCCATGAAGAGGGCGAAAGGGGTGGAGGTATGTCATTCACGTTTCATTTCCATGGCAATGATTATTTACTGGGTCGCGTGCGTAGGCGAAAACCAAGAAGAATGTGGAGACAGATATCGTAGGTGACAAGGTTGGGAGGATCCATCTTGGCAAACAGGATCTCCGCGAGCTGCAGACACGAAAGATGAAGGGTCTGAAGCGAGGGAGGAATACGGACGACGAAGGCGAAGGGGATGGGAACGTAGAAGACGACGGGATCATCAGCGAAGACGAGGATGGCATAGGTGGGGGAGTCAAAATCAAAAGGTCAAAAATAGTATAAAAGTGGTTTCATATTACTGGTTCTGTTTAGCAAGGCGCTGGGGGCTTAATATTCATGATCACGAAGGACATTTCAAGACGCAATACCCGATATTTGCAAGTCTACGATCATGATGTCGGTGCATGAAGGAGGTAGGCTGATTTGCTCACCCATCATAAGTCTTCCTCTATCAAGACCGAGTCTTCGATTACTCTGGGAATTTACTCGAGATGTGAAAAGGAAGTGCGCCAACTTTTATAGTTGAACTGCGAGATGGCAGCTTCAGACACGATATCGTCTACCGTCATACTAGGTAGGAGGCATCCTTCTCGCCGAGAACAGAGAGATTGGCAAAGAGGGAGATCTTTCCAATGTAATGATTTACCAAAGAGTTTTCACAACACTCCGGGAAACCCCTATACTAAGAGTTCTTCAGATCAGTGAGTGAATAAAAACTTGGAGCAGTATGCTCGGTATTGACATTATATTATCTGTGGCCCATATTGCCAAATGTTCCAACTCAGAGACATCTTGGCAAATCCAATAATTGCTTTACATGCAAGCGCCTTCAGATGCACGTCTATGTCTAATGTAAAGGGCACTCGCTAAATCGCTAATCGACATTCACCTAAGTGTCAAATCTTGCTTCAAGTACCCGAACGAGCAATATTTCTCAGCTCGAAATCCTCCGTTTGACTCGGATGCTGCCCAGCTGATCCGGCAGAATTCAAGTACCTCGAATCCGAACTTGGTCGCACAGCCTGTGGGCTGACGTAACCCGTCCTTGGATTCATCCTTTCACTCGGACCAGCCGCTTCAGGAATATCTGCCATCCCCTGCTCCATCAGATCCTCTTCTTCCTCACCATCAACTCTCTTCTTACCCCTTGGAAAGAATCGGTTGCGGTGAATTAGTGAATTGCCCCTCTTCACATTAGATTTGTCGGTCGAAGTTCGCCTGATGCCAAAGGGAGACCGACCATTGCCGGTGCGAGACTCGGCTTGGCGAATCGCGGTATCGTCCTCGCGGCGGTTGGCCTCATCCTCCTCCACAATCCGTAGGCGAGCTTCCTGAGAGCGTGACGCGGATTCTGTCCTGTATTTAGGGATACCAGTCGGACTACGTTCATCACCCAAACTGGCCATGATGTCTGCCGAACTGACATCTTTCATGCCTAAAGAGAAGTCGACGCGCTTCGACATAGCCGAGATAGATTCACCTCGCTGTCTGGACGTGCTAGCACCATTTCGAAGGATGGATGGATTAAGACCCAGACCGGGGCTGTGTCCAGCATTAGGGACAAACGCCGGATCGCGATCGCGCGCTAGAGGGCTAGAGTGTGGACCATGACTGGTGTCGTCGTTACCAGGCCTATCTGAACCTTCGCCGGCTTTACCAACGAACCGTTGGTAAAATGGGTTGTCCTCTGTGGCGCCAGGTATCCGTCTTCGAGGACCCTCAATGCCAATCTCCTGCATGGATATCATCATCGCACAGATGAACTTGTTGCGGCGCTGAAGGCGTAGAAGTTCGTTCTGCCAGTTCGACTTGTAGAAAAAGACGACGTTCAAGTTAACCGAATGGGCTTCAACGAGGTCCCGGATTTCCGTCAGAATGTTAGGCTGATATTCTCGCTTCTCAGTCTTGACGTATTCCAGAAGTCGAGTGCGGAGTTCATCGATCTGATCCAAAGTAGTACCAAACTTCACGGTAATAGGGACGGCTTCGGCAAGGCCTCCAGAACGACGCATGTTGAGAATGAACAAGGTGTTCAGGTAGCTGTTGGGAGCTTGCACAATGTGCCCTTCCATTTTCTTGAACTCAGTATAGAGTAGAGAGATCTCTTTGACGAGATAGTCGTCACCTTTCATTGTTGCTCCAGTGTTGCCATAGATGGTAACTCGGTCACCGACGTCAAACGGATGTTTGACTAGGACGAAGATACAGGAAGCCAAGAATTCCTGTGCCGTGGTGGAAAAAAGCCAGGATAAAGCAAGGACGGCAGAACCGGCACTGGTCAATACACCGGCGGCCGATGTCGAAATGAGAGACAGGAAGACAAGAATCGTCGTGATCAGTACGAAGAAAAGTAATATTGCATCTAGCTTCGCAACGACTGAATCCAGGTCTTTCAAAGATGCCGTAATGGACTTACGTTCCTTTCCGATATCGACACACACGGCCTCCAACTCTGCCATCGAGATGTCGCCATTCATATCTTTGTCAAACATAGCGAAGGCGCTCTCAGCTTCTTCGTCATTGTCAAAAGCATGCTTCAGATCATCCGAGGAGACGGTATCAGCATCTTCCAGGACGAAAGTCCTGTAGAGTCGGCGTGCAAGGATTTGAGATTGGGATGGCGATGATAACAGCGTGAGAACAAGTTGGCGAGGGTGCGTGCTCTTAGTGACCGCCTTGCCAGTAAAGTCACCTGCGACTTTGCCGGCGACGTCTCCCACCTTGCCAAAGACGCTTTGGGTCTTCTTTTGAGCTTCGTTCAGATATTGCATTGGTGTCCGCGCACCTGAACCGTTCGGGGTTCGTTCCTCAAAGTCCGAGTCGTCCATTGCTATCTTCTCTTTTGAGTATTGATATAGCTTCGTTAGACTGCCGATCTGGAATTTATTGATGTCAATACGATCGGCGTATGTCCGCAAATGGAAGCTGATAGCAATGAGCTGGATAACGATCTTTTCGACAAAGTTGAGTGTTGCGCCGGTGAATATTGAGATGATGACTTTGTTCATCGAGACCTCCCAGGATCGTGGTTTTGGCCCCCCTTCGACATGGTGGTGGACCATGATTGGGAGGAAAGAGATCAGCACCGCGAGAAGCCAGAAGAAGAGCGTTGCCGGTATTTCGAGTTGCTTGCACATGTCTCTCCATTTTTTGCTGTTATTGGTGAAAATGCTAGAGACAATTCCCACGGGCCATGGCAGTGACTTTGCGACAATTCTTCCACCCCAAAGGGTAAGCCAGACCAATTCAAGCCACACACAGAACCAAAGCAAGCGCACCCCACCCACTGTGGCTCTCTCGAATACCAGGCCACCGAGTAGTAACGGTGTGAGTATTATCAAGACCAATGGCACGATGTACATGAAGTACCGGACGAGGAGATTGGAATTATGGACTCGCTTGAACGCTTTACCAAACCCCGACGTGGGATGCTCTGGCGGAGAGTATGTATTGGCCTTCTCGTGGATGGGGTTCGTATTGATATCAAACTGATCAACAGGCTCCGGTCTAGACCTTGACCGGCGCATGGACATGGATCTTGCGAGTTCACCGGCGCCTGGGTGATCCTGAGATCTTGACACATTCCTCTCGGCTTGTAACATTGCCAGGTCATCTTCTAGTCGCTGCTCTTCCTCTTTCGATCGAGATTGGGAGGCTGTTCCTCCAAGAAAGTTTTGCTCTACTGCCTTGAACCTCTTAGAGCGATCGGACTCGTTGGAAAGTGTGCCCTCGTCCTCAGAACTACTTGACCGACCATGGTCAGGATGTTGAGCATATGGATAGGTTGGCCGTTGGATCTCTTCCACCGGGGTAGACATGGCTCAGTTATTGTTCTGGCGTACTGAACGATCACAACCTCGAAGTGAAAGCGAGTGTAGATGGAAGAGAGTGCTCCCCAGTGGCTGTATGAGTGGGGGTGGAGGGGAGTTCGGATTGATCGACTGCATCAAAGGTACAACAAGGAGGGACAGTATTAAGGAAGAAGACAATGGAAACACCGCAAACTAGTCACACCGTACTTAACACAGGCTCATTAATCGCGATCATTGGAGTTGCGTAGAATTGCGCTGCCGTTGTTGTTGAGCAATGAACAATTAGCAATGAACAATCTATAAAAAGCAGATGAGCTTGGGGTTGAAAACCCCTTCGATTGCTGGGACCCAATCATGTCGAACCCTGTTGCAGGGTGCTATAACCCTGCAGGTACGAGCCGCACTAAGGTAGTTCTACGGATCGTGTGCTTGATCGTCGAAGTTGAGATGCCTTGACAGAGAAGGCACCGCTCACGACGATAATCTCAAGCGAGAGACTTCTCTTATTTTACTATTCTATTGCTTCTTCTCCGCAGTCGTCTCATAATCATCGTAGCTAACAATCTTTGAATCGAGTCCACGCAGTACCGGTAGTATTCTATGGGCGCTAATGTTTGTCGTGAGCTAAAAGCGCCGCAACCGAGTTAAACCGTTTCAACGGGTATGTCAAACTTCAAATCCTTGCTGTCGATCATGGATGCCAAGAGCTTTGAGATTGAAGTGTACCTTACACTAGTACTTAACTTTACATATATACAGTAGGCATTGGAAAATCATACAGTACGTTCCTTGGGACGTGTTAAGATCCCAGTCAACGAAGATATGCTTAGTCCAGGACAAACACTGTGCTTGGAGCAGGGTAAGACACCAGAGATTAGCACGACTTTGAATGATACCCAGTACTATCACCGTCCAATACCTGAAATGCCATCAATACTAGGATCATACACTGAGTATGAAGGACGTCTTTGGCATACCGGTCCGTTCCACATAACACACGGATTATTGTGCGCGGACCCTCATCAACTTTCCCTTGATGCGTCTTATAGGGTGATAAACAGATCTCATTCCACGGTTCATTGATCTTAAACAAACATCTACGGTTGAACGGCGCATAAACGCACTCATAGCACATTCGCGCTATAAAGGCGATCGGTAATGAGCCTGGGATTATACTCAGTGCTCTACACATGTTTATTTGATACTAGCTAGGAGTCTATCCTCGACCCCTCTCAGTATGTATTCATGCTCTACGACTTCTAGGTTCTCGGCTTCGCTTTGAAACATTTTATCGGGATCCTGTCCGGGCTGAAACATGCCTGCAGCTGCACCGGGATTCATTTGTGACATCTGCTGGGCCATTTGACTGGCAGCTGTGGACGAATCAGTCTAGAGTACCGAAGCAGGACAGGATCATATACTTACCATTATCATTTCCCAATATGAAAATGAAAACAGACTGCAGTCCGAAGAGATTCAGAAAGTACCAGGATAGGCTGGACACCCATCGAACGTCCAGATCTTGGGTTGCAACGCCAGACTGCAGCATTGACTTGAACCTAATGGTCAAAGGAAAGGGCAGCTTCACTATCCAAGGAAGCTTCGATTAGCACCTCCCGTTAGGCGCACCCGCTCCCAACCAGAAAACTGGAGACGTACTGATAACGAAGCCTGCAAAGAAAGCATTGATCCAGCCCATAATCAAAGTCTGCGGTATCATCATCGCCATATTTCCTTTCATCATACCCATCATGCCTTCCATCGCAGCAGGATCAGTCATAGGATTTCCTGCAGGTTTGCCACGGGCAGCTGGGTCTTTGAGAAACGTCCCATCTTTATATGCTGAGACTAGGTAATTCTTCCGCAAGACGAAAGCGGAGGGTGATATGACGGAAGAGTTGGAGCGAAGGTTGATTCCGCGGAGGAGGGAGCGCTGCTCCCGAAGGACAGAGAGTTCCTGTTTTTTAGGTGTCGTTTGCAGGAGCACGGTTGCGTAGTGGCGGAGGACACCAGTGAGGATCTAATCATTGCTATAAGCAGGCCTCGCAGATCATGACGAGACACCTGATACCATGACAATGGAGATAGGGAACAGAATCCAGTAGCTGCACAATGCTATCAGAGAAGTGATTCTGAGGTATTAGGTGACTGAGTAGCTTACAACAATGCCGGGTCCCTGTGAATCGTTTGATCCACCATTGCGCCGATGTAGAGCCCGCAAGAGCAATCACTGGACTGATGAAGCTCTCACTTAATGCATGGCCAATCTGCCTCACTAATGAACTCCAAAGTTCAGGCAATCTGAGGCCTAGAGGGAAAAGGGCGCTAGACAAAACAAAGTATAAGCCGCAAGAAGCGCCAGATCTCGCCAGCTTTCAGATTTCTTAGGTGGTAGCACGTCCAACATGGCGGCTCAGAAGATCGCCGTTTACTCACTCTCCGGTAATGAGGTCCTAGTAATCCTGGGCATGTTAAATTTAATCAAGCATAGATCTCAAGAATACGACGGACGATGCGCTACCGAACTATCTGACATCGCTCAAATTCAAGCAATCACACTTCCTCACAGACGTACGATTAGCACTTGGTTATACAGCTGTTGTTATTGCCGCAATCACATTCTACGCCGACTACAAACTGGGATGGGACAAGACTAAGGCTGCCACATTCTGGGCTGTCGTTTTATACTTCACCTTGAATGGAGCATTGACATATTGGATATGGGGCGTCGAAACTGGAAACGTGTTTACAGGCGAAATCGATCAGCCTTCCACTGGAACAAGTCTGGTAATGAGCCTTGTCATTCTGTGGGAGGCTCCATCATTAATTCGACTTGTAGCTGTCAATAGCCTCGAGTGTCACGAAACATATACCTGTCTATAATCTCACCGTTCGCTACGGAAATACCGGCAAAGAAAGCAAGACACTAAAGCTGTCTTCGACATTTACGCGATGGTTCGATGCTGATGGATTTTTCGTTGCCAAACCCTTCCAGCAGTGGCTTGCATCTGAGATCCCGTTGATCGGTCAAGTGGATCCTCGAAATAAGGATGGGGGAGCAGACACAATATCGAGTACCAGTGAAAGTGTAGAGACCTCGGGATCGGCGGAACTACAGACTCATGTTTCCCCTAAGAGATTCGATTCGAGTGGGCAGACGACGGGAAGTATCAAACCAAGGAGGGGAAAGAAGTCATCGGATCGATGATTTCGTTGATGTCCCGGGGGCTAAGTTGTCGTTCGTAGAGCTTTTGACTTTACTCCTGACAGGGACAGACTGTACAAACAGTCGAAATACTACAGATCTCATTTCCGTCAGATCTATACTGAAAGTATATCTTAGCAAGACGTATTGCTGGACCGCGCACTCTTTCCTGCTACGCTGTACAGCTTCTGTGTCATTGGATTGCAGTAACGAAACACCACACGGAAGTTTAAGGCTCCAGGCTTGAGCAGTGGTAGACTTGGTACTGTTGCAGGAACAATCATTGATATCGCCAATCCCTGGTCCTCTTTTAGCATAAATGCCCAAGTTGCCCGGTCGATGCTTGAAACCCCTCCCGCGTGGTATAGTAAATTCAACTCGTTGAGCTTCTCTTTTCTACTTTAAATGGACGCGCAGTGATCCGAATTCCTGCAAGAAACATTGTTAAGCCAAAGTGGACCTTTTGGCTTATGCCTAATTTGGTAACTTTCACATTGTTATCGCTCGACGGCCTGTTTTAGAGATATCGGAAAAGACAATCGAAATCTGCGGATGTTTATAGAAGGTCGTCATGTTGCTTGAAACATAGAAGAATCTCACTGTGCAATAAGATAGTGCCGTTGTTCCACTTCTTGATGGGCTGCGCGACCACTGTTTGTCAGCTCAGCTGAATTCGGTCGTCAAGGAAAGGTACTATCGATTGACTGTTTCAAGGTCCTAGTTGTTGAGGACATTATATTATGTCTTCACGAATGATACATGATAACGACCGCATCCTGTTGCGTCATGAACGCAGCGGTCTTTGTAGTCTGTGATGATGCGATTGCTGCTATGCCTCCAACTTTGCTGGGTACACGGACTAAGAACAGAAACGGTGCCTTACGTGGAGGAGCCCTCAGTACTTATTTGCAGCTGTACCATCTCCGCTGACCATATTGTGCCTCGGACCGGCAGCATCCTTCCGCCTGAGCTCAGAGGGCCCATGGCATATGGCCTTTGCTCATTGACCTCAATCTGTTATACAACAGATTTTGTTGGGTTTTCAAAACCCTAGATCATTCGACAGCCTCGGGATGGTGGAGGTCAGAAGACCTTGCATGGGACCGAATCGGCTTTGAGGCTATTGATCGCACAGCGCATGCTCAAGGACCAGGAATCGACACAGATTGACTTCCTCTTCGCCATCTTTTTCTGGCTTAGGTACGCTACAAGTTTTGACAGAAACAAGCATCGAAATGGCGATGTTTATCAACAGTACGCTGGAGTACTTTGAGGAAGGTCACTCATCACTGTGTAATCAGTACGCAAGAAAACTGTGCAGCTCCTGTATGACAGAAGTCTACCATAACTCTTAGTTATCGCAACGAATAGGAAGCTGATCGGTGTTCACCTCGCCGTCAACTTCCTCGTCTCTTCCACCACCTCAAGGAACATCGTCGGTCGTTCGAGGTCGAGCTTGGGGATTGGTAGGCGTTGGAGCTGCGATATGCTATCGACATAATCCATGGCGACATTGCCATGCTTCACCACCTAAAGGCTCCCTATTACTAGAGGCGTGAGCTTCAAGCAGAGAAAAACCGGCTTAGGCGATTGATTTTTTTTGCTTCTACCATGTCATCTAGGGATAAGACAGGCAGGCCTCGAATGACGTGAATTAACCTGTGACGGAAAGTGCTAGATATAATGCCTCGACATGACCGTTGGATGATCGTGGATTCAATGCAGCAGAGCACCTTTTACTTCTGCAACTGCGTTGGCACAGCGTCTGCGATTCATTGATCAACCATTGAATTATCTGAGCCATTCGAGCTGTTGAGTATTTCATCTCCTAGCCAGGATCGTGTCCTGATTAAGAAGTCAAGATAACCCATCATATCCTTTCATACTCGAGTATATTATGTCACTTAATGAATGGAGGGGAGAGTTCTTCTTAGGTTGACCCACAAGGGATGGATTGGCTAGCCATAGGAGAAGACAGACGGCTTCTGGGATTGATCAGACCTTGCCCTTATCATCGCGGTTCCACTTGACTTTCTACTTCACATCGCTTACGGGGGATATTCTCCGAAGCCCAGACGAGCATTCCGTTCGTCGACATGAAATGATGACCTTCTTGCTTTTATGTTCTACGCGAAGGGTATTACTCTTCTAGTTGTACGTGGTTGGCAGGGAAGAGGCCATGCCGACCCCCGTACTCGCCCGACCACCAATCCTCGTCTGGAAACTCCTTTCATTGGACGTTAGTAAACATAACGGCTTTGCACATGGAAAGACTTACTACGCTCGTGATTCTTGCATCTTCAGGAAAGCTCAATTCATTTCCCTCCGCTGCTTCGTAGTCATACAGTGCTATAGCGGTGGCTCCCTGGCTTGTTGGGCCACTGCCACTGTAAGGTTTTTCAGTCCCCGGCTCAGGCTGGAGGTTGGCGCTTGCTTGGTGTGATGACTGTCCACCGTCATCAGCATCGCCCTCTACTAATTCCACATAAACGCTTGGAAAGAGTCCCGACTCTCCGCGAGGATTCTGGCCCATCCACCAGTTATCATCCACCATTTCAATATTGGTGACATACTCGCCCTCTCTCATTTCCAGTTCATTGTCCTCGGCCTTCTTATAGTCGTACTGGACCAGCGCACGTCTACCAGTCTCATTTGCCACTAGATGTGCAGGTTCAGCGGCGTGTTGGCTGAAGGCTATGGCAACGGTAGCTTCACCTGCGCCGCGGGCGGGGTCGTACCCGGTAGGTTCTTCTATAAGGTCTTCCTCATGAGGTACCGCCTGAGCTAGTGAACGTGCAGGCATGGATGGTGGAGGTGAAAACTGCTCCTCATGAGCGTCTTCGACCTCCTGTTCGTTATGGCCTCGACCAACAGGTATGGCGACTCGTATGGGAGAACCTGGATCGGTGGCTGGAGGCGTGGGAGGCGAAGGGCTTCGTGATGGTTGTGCAGGCGGTGTGGGTAGGCCAGGTAACGGAAGCTCTTCATCTTGCGGCTGTGAAGGTCGTGTAGGAAGGCCGGGAATGGGGATACCACGGCCCGCATTAGGCTTACTGGATGTATGCAGCGGTGGTGGACTGGGTGCCGAGGCGCCAGACCCTTTACTCGCAGCTCCCATTGGAGCCGCATCTCTGAAGCGGTCTCTCATAGCTTCAACACCGCCTGTAGGCGAAGACCCGACACCCTCATTGGCTGCTTCCTCCTCCTCTACCTGGGTTGTCCGCTGTTGCTCCAAGCTACTGGCTGATTGCTCTGCTCGAGTGGTTCGGACAGGAGCCCAACTTTTGCCTCCGTAACCACTCTTCCACTCTCCAGGACTTTGACTCGGAATAGGAGCTGCGGAGTTCCCAGTGTTGAGAGGAGGGTCGTCAGCCGCCCCACGAAGTCCTTGCTCTAGCGCTTTCTTCTCGGCCCATAATTGTGCTGGAGTTCTGCCACCTCGGTCGGCAAAGGTTCTGCCGACACCAGAAGGTGGAGCAGCTGGGTTTTGTTTAGATTCGAAGCCGAATCCACTGGGTGTGGGAGCCTTGGTCCCTGTAAAGGAAGTGGTGCTGGAACCATGGCGATTAGTAACTTTCGATTCGGGCAAAAATGTTGACCGCTCAGACATTAAGGATGGTGCTGATCGGTCCGGAAGTGAGTTCCGTGCTCCATCTTGATCGTTACCGTGGCTAGGACTTCCAGTGACCGCAGGGGACATGCTGCTTCGAGGCGAAGCCGTACCCTCGGATGGTTGCTGAGCTCGAGCCCGTATGGCGGCAATGTCAACCTTGCCGACCGGTTCATATGATCCTTTCACGGTAGTTGGTCGGTCGTTATGCTTTTCCTGAGCCTGTCTCCTCAGAGCCGCAATATCGACCTTTCCAACAGGTTGATAGCCGCCCTTCACAACATCGCTATTCCCAATTGCACTGTTATTATCATTGCGGCTGCCATCGAAGCGTGGAAATTCTGGTTTCTGCGAGCTAAGCTCGCGCATGTTGACCTTAGTGGGTTGATAAGAAGGTTGGACTTTTTCGAGTTGTGTTCGAGTGACTGGTGGAGCGTCTTGGCCCCAGCCATCCTCATCAACGATGCTGTCTTTAGGGGCACTTGGACGTATACGTGACCCAGCAAGGGGATTGAAGCCTGCCCCGCTTGCACTGCTTTTCGTAGGTGTGAAGGCCGGCTTGGACGAATTTGGAGCCGGAGGACCAGAAACTGTGATGGCAGGGCTGTCGCCAGAATAGTTCGAGCCAGACGCATCAGCCACCTTTTTGATTATGGACTCAGGTGTGAGATCCCGATCTGAGCGGGCGGTGACTTGAACGTGGTAGCCCTTCAGTGTGTCAGCCTCCATTGTAGCCCCCCCATTGTACTGTCAACGATTCACTCACATGAAGTGCCTTTGAGACAGCGGCAAGGTAATTTGTAAAATATCCTTTCGTGCGCTCAGGAACTCCCTCTCCGCACCAGCTGATGAGCACCAATTTGGGCAATGTTGTGTTTGGGTCTTTAACCTTGGCAAATGCAAATTGGACCCTGCCGTCAGAGAATGCGTCTATAAGGTCCACCAGCTCGCCCTCTGAACTCAAGTTAGTATTCGCTTACACATGACCCAATGGCAACGCGTTTACCGCCAGTGCTTTGTACTGTGAGCACACTCTCTTTGATGCCGGCGTCCCGCTGAAAGGCATTGGCCAGTGGGGTAGAGACGGAGAAAATAGCCCATTGTCCACATGTAGCAGACTGCGTAGTACTTCCAGAAGGTGCACGAGCGTCGACGATTGACTGATAGCTATTCGAAATCGATGTGCCGTTCGTGGACAGATTCAAGGTTGCCATGTCGTGATGAGGTAGCAGGAGTTTGTTACGACCTAGAGACCTTGTAAGATGAACGACCTGATGATGGTATATTCCCTTGTATGTATTACCTTGTTCAATGTGGCTAAGTCAGATAGGTATACATGTTAGATCGATTCATATTCCCAGGAGTTGCATATGTCCGGGTGTCAATATGATGTACCGTAGCGGCTTGGCAAGCTGGGGAGTAAGTACCTACGAGCCTACGTGCCGAGGCACTAGAACTAGCGCTGCTCGCCTCATTTTCCTTCTGCCAGAAGTTAAAGTCTCCAGCATTTGCGATGAATTACCATCTCCTCTCCGTTGCTCTTTGTGTCACCTTCTAAGAAGTCTTCTATGCGGTCGATGCCAAATCATTCAGTGCATCAATTTAGCTTGCACTAGATCTGGCAGCTTGCTTCATATAGTAAAACGTGCCCCATGGTCCGGACCCGCCGTTGAGCTGTTTTCGTGGCCATTGCTGTTTTCTACTTTTGGCCTCTCTTGTTAACAAGACTGCAATCCTTTTCGTGTATGCAGTGCCCTTCCTTTGTATGCTTTCCTAATATTCTTACGGGCCAGAGCCATCCGCAAAAGTAGACTCGGAGCCGCGCTACTTCCCATGGTAGGTCTTTTATTATACCCAGAAAGCTTGCGCTATGAACTATTCTCTCAATCATGGCAGCGTCCCCACGAAGCACGGTGTCTTCAGATCTGTACTGCTTGTCAGAGCAAGCACAGCCCAAGGTCGATCCCAAGGGAGGCCGATTTCGGGAGGATGCCAACCAACTTTCATGCAACAATGCAGATGACCATGCACAAGCATCTAGGTATTTCGACACTATTCAGGGACTGGATTCCGCCGGTGAGGATGCCTCCGAACCGTCTAGAGCTGCGGCTGGCCCTACTACGAATGGCGCGTCGCCTAAACCAAATCACAAACGTAAGCGTAACCAAGACTCGGGAAGGGCAAAGGCTACAGAAGATCATATAAATAATGGAAAGAATATGGAAATGCAGCCATTGCCTGGCAGGAGTTCCTCCTATCGCTTCATGGATGGGACCCTTTCCTTGTGTCAGGGCAACGGAGGACCGCATGATCCATCTGGAGCAAAGCGGAGCAAAATCAACGGACCTTTCCAAGTTGCTATCCAGAGTACAGCCGTTCCTTGCAATGTGGCTGCATTGCCTGCTGCGCTCTGGCAGTATATCTTCTGTTTCGTTCCTCCAGTCTTTCTTGGACATCTCTTATCCGTGAATCGCACATTCAAATCCTATCTAACTCCGGGCAATGGAAACCAGAGTTTGGCAATCCTTGGGCACAGTATCGTGCAGCCATTGACAGCGGAAGCCATCTGGGTGGCTTCTCGGAGACAGTTTGCTCCTGGATTACCGAGACCCATCCATGGGCTGCAGGAATTAGATATGTGGAGGCTATTGATAGGCAAAAGATGTCAGAGGTGCGGCCACGTTGGCGAGGTCGTTTCCGCTGCCCCTTCAGAAAACCCTTGGGAGTCTGGTCCCGGGGCATCTGGCGTAAGGGTTATTTGGCCTTTTGGCGTCAGATGCTGCGGTTCCTGTCTTCACCATATTTCCATGAAGGTACCGAGAGACACTACGCTAGTTTGCCATATTACTTGCGATGTGGACTAACCTACTGAATAGGAGATGGACTTCTACGTCTTGGCAGAATGTCCGTCATTCTTGCTGCAGGCCGTTCCTTTCGCTTCCGTTTCGGAGGATGACCATTACATTGGCCACAACCTCGTCCGCAACCAAGCAATCCCCCCATCGATACTATTGACTAAATACTTTCACAAGCCAGCAATTAAGCAATTAATGCACCAATTCGAAGACGTTAAGCTACTAGGCCCTGCCTCCATAGAGGAGTGGATCAAAGGTTTAGCACAGCAGGGCCAAGAGCGTGTTGAGGACATCATCCGCTGGGAGCAATGGGAATCCAAGGGGGGGCTGAAGAAAGTGAATTCCCGTCCCTATCCCAAGGCATTACCCGCTGGTGCAGTGACCATTGGGAGGAAAAGCGTTCTCGTCAAGGACGATAGCCATTCGGATCGGTCCACTTCCCTGAGCACGGTTGCTTCCACATGGGATTTTCAGGCCATTCCAGGAGCCCCTCCCCTCCAGGAGTCCGCCCCATCCGCACCAATCACTGGAATGAGTGAGTTGATTGTACCCTATCAAACCTTAATGGATCTAGTGACTGATAGATGTATCTGAAAGCCCCAGGTCAGCCTGCTTGGAGTGTGATCACTCAATCTGCAGTAGACCTACCTGTGCGGCGGCAGACGCCAAACTGCCAGCCACGACCCGAACGAAGTCTAAGAGATATCAATGGAGCCAAAGCAGCTCGACGAGCAGAGATAGAGCGCCGTTGCGCGGCATTAGACCCGCCATTGTTGCCCAGCCTTCTGAACCATATGGAATCTTTTCAAGCAGCCATGCAGATAACGCAGCCAATGACTGATCAGGCTTGGAAGATTCTGAAACCTCGTCTCTTGGCTCAGCTTCCATACGCCGAGAGCAAAGAAAATGATCGAGTGCAGCAGAAAGAGTTGCTTGAAGAAGGTAGACAACGGCGCCACCTTGAAGCTCATCTGAGAGACACCAAGGAAAGCTTCGATCGTGAATGGGAAAATGTTCAAAATCCAATTAGGATTCGGCTTGGTGCTCTGGCCGACGATGTGATTGAGTCCAGTTGGGCGGGTGGCAGAAGCATCACAAAAGATAATAGTCCTAAGTTTGCGGCAGATGTTCTGCTCAATGTTCGTCAGCGGTTCTATGCTGATATTGCTCGAGGACACCAAGCCGCTGGTGCATCTGGTGAGAATGTCGTTACGGGCCCGAATAATGGACTGCCTACAAGGAAATTGATTCTTGAGAATATGAAATGGTTATTTGATACGAAGATCAAACCACTGACTGACCATTTCCAGAGAGAACTGTTCCTTTGCAATGGATGTGACGGCAATTTCAAATTCTATGGCTTTGAGGGCGTGATCCAACATTATGCTGCCAAGCACACCACCACGCTCAGTATAGGAAACATTGTAGTCCATTGGCGAGCTGAGTGGCCTGAGCATCCTCCATTCAGTCCAAATCCTAGCGTCGCTAAATCATCTCACTACAAAATACCAACGCCTGCCAATCCTGTTCAAGGCCCGATTGCTAAAGACATACAAGGGCCTTTATCATCTGGCGTCATCAGTCAAAGTGGTGAGACGGAAAGATCAATGGCCCTTCAACGACAGAACGGCCTGGGACACTCTACGGATACCTACACGACCCCACATACAGGATATCCGCCAGAGATTCGCCCCATAGTACCAGGTCAAACATACCTGTCACAGTCGGCATACGGCGTGGGTGCTGGCTACCAAGGGGCTCCGAACGCTTACGCAAGCAGTGCTGCTGGTTATGATCCTTACACAGCCACACAACAACCTCACATACCGCAGTCCTTCAGTTCTCCATACCCAAATCGACAGCCGTATACGGCATTTGCACAAGGACATCCTACTACCAGTCCGCTGGTCTATTTTCCAGGTCTCAACAGTAATACTTATGGAGGTGGTCAACCCATGTCTTTGCAAGCGAACTGTTCAAGCGGAGTCTTGCCTGCCCACACCCACAATCCTGGTCAGGTCTCTGATCTTTACCAGCGTCAAATGGAAGACATGGCCAAGCATGCTAAAGATGTTTTCACCAGTATAGGCGGTGTCAAAGATCTACCAGGCAGTGTCAGGATTTACGTCGTGATACAACTCACCGTTACCAGATTCAAAGCTAATTTCCCCAATGAGCCTAGTCTGTCAATGTTCATTGATGGCCTTGACCACAATCCCACCATGAGACCGGTCAGAAGCGTGAATGGCTTAGGTTGTAAGACCTGCATGAGCAGTGGCACAGGCGCCAAGTTGTTCACTCTGCCCCATCTAGTCAATCACTTTAGGACGGTTCATGTTGAAAGCCCGCATATACTTGGCCATCCGCAGATACAAGAATTAGATTGGAAAGTTGATATGATAGATCTTCCCGACGCCTCCATCATCTCCAAGCTTGTCAGTGCCGCTGGTATGACTGATACGAAATTGGCTCTCATGGCTTCAGTATTTCATGGACTGTTTCCTTCGCCTTTACCCATCATGAGAGGCAAGATAAACACTGGGCCTTTACCGACCTATAAAAAAGGAGCCGACCCAAAACTTATCGGCGTATCAAGGCTACCAACAAAGGGAATGACCGACGCTCCCACTCAGTCACCAGAGCCCCTGCATGATCAACCCCATGGTCGTTATTACAGCGGTCTCCGACCCCTGTCCCGAGGTCTATCGTCCGAGCCCCTTGAGCCTCCTGGGGAAGATGAGTACGATCCCCACAGACCCGCTCTTCTTGGCAAGATCTGCAAACCAGAGACCAACGTTGGTCAATCTCATAAGCCTGCAAGGCTATCAACCTTGCAGAATGTTCATGGGTCTTCTCTGCATGTTCAGTACGAACCGAGTCAAGATATTTTATCCAGGCGTGTAGATGATGAGCAATCATTTGCCAGTGCAAGTGCAACACCGACTAACGGCGGCGGTAGGTACCCTGGCACGGTTCATGCACAAGTTCAAGATGCAACCCCCCCTCCCTCTCCTAGACCTAACCTTGCAACTCAACCTAGACGACGGCCAAGTCTAAGGGCTGAAGAACAGAGCATGACCCAAGATCAGAACTATTCCGATGATCTCGACACATCCAGGGAGTACAGCACGAAATACCATCGTACCCTTGCACGTGGAAGCGTGGAAGCAAATCCGAAGTTCAGCGGGTATCAAGTAAGAATTGCCTTACCGCAAAGGGTGGCGGATGTTGCCGACCAGTTTCTGAGTAATCTGGCGCCCAATACAGATGCTGAATACTTGGGTGAACCCCTCCCCTTAGATTGCAAAACAGACCACCGTTCATATGCTTCGTGGCAGGAAGCCGACCCTCAGCTCCGGCGCCGCCAACAGTATTTTGGACAAGATGGTGTCCACAGCCAGTGGCCAAGCGATCAAACTTCCATTGAGAATCTGCGCCCCGGCCTTTCGGAAGTTCATAGTAGTAGTCGGTTGGGTGCTTCGCATACGACGGGATCTGGCACCAAATATTTTGAGGATTACCGCCCATCGTCGCATATGCAGATTCCTCTCAAATCGCTCAGGGCTGACGGAAGTCCAAATCCACCCTATGGCTCTCACCAAAGTGTTTTCCAAGAAAGACAAGAATCAATGGGCAGTGCTCTCAAGAGAGCTCGTGGTAGTAGCCTTGCCTGTTCAGGGACCCGAATGTCGCAATATCGCCCATCATCCAGATCTCCAAACGAAGTACCTGCAGACACAGCTCTCTATCACCCAAGAAGTCCGGTAGAAGAAGATAGAGGTGATCCAGTATATCAGGCGCGTTCGCGTTCGCCTTCCTTACTCCGGCATGATCGCCCACAAAGCGTTGTCAGCTACGAATACCCATCACAAGTTCGCTATGAATATATTGACAATCATGATCTACGTGAGCCGCAACATAATCAACGAGTCGAGTATATTCGAGTACCCATTGACTACGAAGAGCCCAGGCTACGGGAGGCTCCCGCTCGCTACTTCATGTCCCGGCCCGTGGAGCAAATAGAGCCTGAGTACGTTTGCTATGAGCAAAGCTATACAGGTGATCCCTTTCTCGAGCGAAATGGTCGAACCTACCATGCTCCCCAGAGAACCTGTCAGGCTCAGCCCAGCAGAACAGCTCCATTATTTGCTCCAAACTACAAGTATGGATGAAGTGGTAGTTTGTGGGCTCTAAAGCAACACGATTTCCACGTCCCCATTCTTTGTACGGTTTTGCAAGACGTAAAATCCTAATTCTTCAAGCCAACCACTGCCCCCACGTCTCATCCTGCATCACTACCTTCTCTGAAGAACGGAAAAACTCCTACGCCCTGCATGAATGACTCTGTGGAGTCAGCTCATCGAGTATTGCCCGATTCAACGTTCTGGCATCCTGGGTCGCTCTATGGGTGAAGCCTTGCCCGTGAAAGGTGCATCGAACCAAGAGGAGGCGGATGACCACACTCCCAATGCTGTTCAATTTTCTCCTAGATACCGAGTAGATCTCTACAAAATATTGTCGTCCGTTCCTATGAAATGTTGCTGTGTAAGCGCTCGGCCCTATTACTAGTCGGAGTAATAATCCTCTTTACTATATATAACACTACTATCTGTATATAATTATTAAAGAGCCTATAGTATTATAATTTTAAGGGTCCTTTAGAAATAAGTATAGTAAAAGTATTATAGTTATATACCTTTTACTAATAATTATACCCCTTCTTAATAATAAATATATCCTTTTATCTTAGAAGGTATTATAATTACACCCTTTCTATCTATAATTATACTCCTTAAATACTTATAATTATACCTCCTAACTACTTATAATTATACTTTCTAGCTACTTATAATTATACCCCTTAAATATTTATAATTATATCTCTTATACTAAGCTATCTATTATAATATACTTTATAAAAGGCTTCTACTAAAGAATAATCTTTGGTAATATACTTAGCTATTAATAGGGATATTTCTAATTTATATAGATTAACTAATTAAGAAAGCTATTAAGGGTATTAAGAATAATAAAGTATTAGGGAGGTAGAAGCTATTCTACTATTACTAAGTAAAATATATAAAGTAGAGTATATCCTATATTAGTATACTAGTAATTTAAAAAAAGTAAATAACCTCGTTTAGTATATTAGTAAACTAGGAACTTATATAGAAAATCTAAACTATTAAATCTACTAAAAGCGCTTTTTTCAGGTAAAATACTAGTAATAAATAGGAAGATTTTAGGGTTTTTTTTATTCTAGCTTAAAAGTCCTAAATCTAGAAAATCTAGATTTAAGGCCTTAAATCCGTGATTTTCCTCTAGTACTAGGAAGAAATAGGAAGCTTACTAGAGTTATAATAGCTACGCTATTAATACTAGTATAATATAAGTTTTAAATATAATTAATTTATATAATTTATATATATATAAAGTATACCCCCCTAGCCTAGCCCTGTATTCTATACTTATATTACGCCTACTATTAATTCTTACTAAGTATAAGGACTAGTTAGGAATATAGTACTACTATTAACGTGGCGTTTATAGTATGTAGTAGTACTACGCTACCCCTTTACCTATAGTATATAAAGGAGGGAATTCCCCTTAAAGGGAAGGGTAGTAATTAGTCTTATAATTAATAAGAATAGAGAGTTTTATATATATATATATATATATACTATTTATAATACTTAATAGTTATATTATTATATAATACCCTTATATTTTAATTACTCTACCCTTTTTAGGGGTAGTAGCCTAACTATTAGTAAGATAAGTAGAGAAGGGTTATTATAAGTATAAGGTAAAAAGGTTAATTAACTAGTATAAATAACCTACCTAAATATAAGGGATTAAGCTTATAAAGAAAGTAAGTCTTAAGAACTAATTAATAAATTAATAATAGATATATTATAATTATAATTAACTATTTAAGGGTAGCTACTAAGCGTATAAACCTAGTCCCTACTACCTAAAACCTAAGAAGTACTATTATAAAGGATATAAGAGCTTAAAGAAGAAGTCTCTAAGAGATTATAAATATAAGATCTATAATAATATTTATAAGAGTTAGAGTAGGAAATATATATTAATAATACTACTTACGTAGATTATTAATATTACTTATTATTAATAAAAGAATTAGAATTAAAGTATTCTTAATATAAAACTTATATTCTTAGGTTATAAGACTTATATATATATAATAGGAAGTTAATATAAAAATATTAAGAATAATTTAATAATATAATTAATATAATTAAAATAAGTATAACCTATTTTTTAATAATTTTATAAAAATCTAATACGCGTTATAGTATATAGCCTTATATCTTAAAGTTATATAATATAAGTATATAAAGGATATATTAAAGGATAAATAGTCCTAGAAATACTTTAATAACTTCTTAATAGATTAAATAAAAGATCTTTAAAATTAATATCTAATAATTAATAAATATTACTTAGAAGTTAAGTAAAAGGAATATTAAAAGATTATAAACTTTATAAATTACTTTACTAGGTTAAAAAGATAATTTAAATTATTAATAGAATATATACTTTATAATAACTTTTTAAATAAATTATATAAAGATCTTTATAATTAACTTATAATATAACTTAATATTCTAAAGATAAGGGATACTCTTATTATATTAATAACCTAATTAAAGCCTTATATAATACTACTTATATATAAAGATTAAAGGGATAATACTCCTACTAGGGGTTAATATCTTTAAAGAGGAAGAGGAAATTTTTAAGGGTAAAGAGATAATAACTTATATATAAAGTAAAAAGGATAGGGTACTATTAAAGTATTATTATTCCTTCTTTAAAGGCTTAAGCCTAACCTTTCTACTATTAAATATTATAATTATTAAAAGAAGGGATATATAATTAAGAATTATTAGAGTATAAAATTAATAGTTATAAATATTATAATTAATAAGCTTATAACTAATAAAATATCTAATAATAAGCTAGAGAAAGGCTTAAATTTAAAAAATCCCTAAGTATTATAATTATATCTACTATTATAATATAAGGGAAGAAGTAGATATAATAACTTATTATTATAATATAAGTAGAGCTTAAAAGCTTATAAAAAGAATTTATTATATTAATTAACTTTAAAGTAGATATTAATTATATTAATATATACTTAATAAAGGAGTAGGATTAAGAAATAAACCCTAACTCTAATAATACTTTATATAATAAAGTTAAAAATTTAATATTATTATTAAGTTTTTATATAAGAAAAATTAAACTTATTAATTTTAATAGTATTATATAATATTATAAGGGTACCTTTTATATAATAATAAACCTTAATTATAACTTCTACCTTAAGTATTTATAGTTAGAGGAATAAAATCCATAAGTAGATTAACTTATATAAAATTAATAATTCCCTATTAAGAAAAGTAATATTAAGGAGTACTTTAATATTATTAAAGCCTTAAAGGAGTAGCTTAATAATATTATATTCATTATAATATACTTAAGAGTAGGTAATAAAAGCCTACTACTTAAAGTTAAGCTTCTTTTAAAATTTTAAGAATTTTAAGATATCTTTTTAATTAAGAATATTAAGATACTACTAGCCTATATATATTATAATTATATAATTAATATAAAAGAGAATAAAGAACCTCCCTTTAAATTACTTTATAATTTATTAAAAAAAGAGTTATATATATTAAAAGAGTACTTTAAATAAGCTTTAAAAAAGGGGTAGATTTATTATTTTATAAGTCTAATAAATATATTAATTCTTTTTATATTAAAAAGGATAGAATATTATATTTATATATTAATTATAAAGTACTTAATAAGATTATAATTAAAAATTATTATATACTTTTATTAATTAATAAAATATTAATAAGATTAATTAATATTAAGTACTTAATTAAGTTAGATCTTAAAAATATATATTATTACTTATAAATAAAAAAGGGTAATAAATAAAAGATTATATAAGATATAAGATATAATTATTTTAAATATATAATTATACCTTTTAAACTTATTAATATACCTACCTTATTTTAAGTATATATTAATAAAGCCTTAATAGGACTATTTAATATTATATATATTATTTATTTAAATAATATTCTTATCTACTCCTAGGATAAAAAGTCTTATATTAAAGTTATAAAAGTAATATTATAATATCTTTTTAAATTTAAACTTTATATTAATTTAAAGAAATATAAACTTATAATAAAAATAAAAATAAAAATCTTTAACTTTATTATTAATTATAATAGTATATATATAAATCCGCGTAGAGTAGATATTATAATAGAATAGCTAGAACTTAAAAGTATTAAAGATATTTAAATTCTTTTAAGATTTATTAATTTCTATTATTATTTTATTAAGTATTATTCCTCTATTATTCCTCTATTAATAGATTATCTAAAAAATAATTATTTATATATTAAAAATAGAAAGTTAATATTAAGTAATATTATAAGAGTAGTATTTAAGTAGTTAAAATAACTCTTTTAAGAGGTACTATTACTTATATATTTTAACTTTATAAGAGAAATCTAATTAAAGACTAATACTTTAATTCTAACTATTATAATTATTTTATTATAAAAGTTCCTTATTAATATTAAAGGGGTAGAAGTAGAATAATATCCTATTACCTTCTACTCTTATAAGTTATATTTAGTAGAAACTAGATATAAGACTTATAACTAGGAACTACTTATAATAGTTAAAGTATTTTAAGTATAAAGGTACTTCTTAGAAGGTAGCTTATACCTAATTATAATAATTATTAATTATAATAACTTAAAGTATTTCTAGATAATATTATTATTAATAAGGAGACAAATATATTAGGTAATAAAGCTTATAATATATAACTTTAAAATATACTATTATATAAATATTAAGAACCTAGTTAATATCCTATTAAAGTAACTAAATTATATGATAATAATAGATAAAGAAGATACTTATCTATTAATATTATAAAATAAATTAAAAAACATTAAGTATATTCCTTTTAATAAGTATTATATATATAATATTTATAAAGGTTTATAAGATAGTAAGACTTATAATTATAAATAGTATAAAAGGTTAGAAATAGGGCTTAAAAAGCCTTATATCCTAAAAATAAAGGAGAGTAACGCGCTTTTAAGGATATAAAGTAATATAAATATTAGCTTAAATCTTATTATAAAATAATTTAATATTAATTAAATAGTATTTAAAAGGTATATTATAACTATATTAATAATAAAGCGCGTATAAAATAAGTATAATAACTTAATATTAGAGATACTCTAATATCTTTAAGAAGGAGATAAGGATATTTATAATAAGAAATAATTATTAAAGTCTTAAAATTATAAAAAGGCTATTAATATATCTTTATTAATAAATAAAATAGGGGTCCTCTATAAGGGTAGTATAATTTTTATACTTAATAATAAAGTAATTAAATAAGAAATTTTAAAGCTTTATTATAATAACCCTTATATTAGCTACTACTTATAAAAGTATATATAAGAGCTTATTAAATAGAAGTTCTATTAGAAATTAATAAGATAAGATATTTATATTTATATATAAGAATACTTAACCTATTAATTAATAAAGCTACGTAGATATATTATTTATAATATATTATTATTATTATTAATACTTATAAGACCTTTTTAAGAAATTATAATAAATTTTATTATAAATATCCCTTTAAGTAAATAAAAGGATAGTATTTATAATATAATCTTAATAATTATAAATTATTATATTAAGGTAGTTAGGTATTTACTTATTATAAAGATAGTTAATATTATTAATATTACTAACCTATTATATTATAAAATCTTCTTAAAGTTTAATTAGTTAAAAGGTATTATTAATAATTAAGGGATAATATTTATAAGTAGCTTCTAGGTAGCTATATATTATTATATTAATATAAAAAGAAAGTTTAATACTACTTTTTATCCCTAAATAGATAGTTAAATAGAGAGATAGAATAATATATTTAAATAATATTTATACTACTATTCTACTTAGAGATAAGATAATTAAATAGAGTTATTTTATTTAATAGAGTTTATATATAATTATATAAAATATACTAGTACTAGGTTACCTTTATATAAGGCGCTTTATAATTATTTACTTAAACTAGATATAAAGCTTTTAAAGTTATTATTAAGAGAAGTCCTATTAATATAAAAAAGGGTTAAATTACTTTAAAAGTAAAAGGAAGGTTTAAAGTAGTACTTATATTAAATATAAGTTATATAAATAGAGTATATAAATAAATAGTAAAAGTAAAAATAATATAATATAAGTAATTATATTAGATTAATATAAATAATTAAAAAACTATTATAATATTATTTAAGGCCTTTTAAAGTCTTTAATTATATTAGTAATTATGTATATAAGTTATAACTACCTAATACCTTTTATATATATAATACCTTTTATATCTTACTTATAAAGTTATATTAGGGTAATAATAAAAGTAATATAAAAGTTATATAAATAGAGCTTATAAATAATAAAGATAAATAAGAAGTTAAAATTATTCTTAATTATAAAATCTCTTATAATAAACCTTAATATTTAATAAAGTAGAAGGGTTAATCTTATAATTATAATTAATAGTTATATAAATAAGACTTAGTTAATATATTAAATATATTAAAAAGATTTAAATAAGATTACTTTAAAGTATAAAGTTTATATTATATAAGAGGGGAAATAATTTCTATTATTATTAAAAATATAAAAAAAAAAGATACTTAATATAATTAGACTATTAAGGGTATTATAAGAGAGGGCTATTATATTATATTAATAGTAGTACTAGGCCTATTATTATTACTATTATTAATAATAGGAGTATCCTCCTTATTATCCTCTTCTTTATCCTTTATAATAGGAGGAAGGCGCTCTTATAAAATATTAATAAGGCTTTAAAAGTATTTTAAAAGGGGAGATAGAGTAATATATATATATTGATAAAGGATTTTAAGAATACCCTTTAAGGTATTTATAATATAAATAGTAATAGCTAGGTTAACCCTAATAGGAGTTATAATAATAATAGGGGTAAAAAAGGTATAATAAAGGTAGTAATAATATTATTAAATAAGCCTATTAAAGGTTTATTAGAATCTAGTAAGTTAAGGGAGGTTAAAGCTAATATTTAAAGTAGTTATAATATTTAAAGATTAAAGAAGACGCGTATAAGTATAATAAGTATAAGTAAAGATCTCTTATTAATATTTAATATTAAGATCTTTATAATATTTATATTTTATTAAACTAAGGGAGGCGCGCGCGTAAGTTATCTTATTAAAAAATTTAATAAGGCTTTAATTAAGAATATTAAATTTATAACTCTTTAAATTAAAATATAATATAATAAAGGTATATTATATAAGATAATATAAAAATAGACTAGGAGTAGCTTAATAGGGGAGGTTATATACTATTATAAGTAGAGGGGGTAGTAGTAGTCTTCTCTTAATTAATAATAAGGGTAAGTTTATTATAAAGGATTACTTATAAAATAACTATTAAAAGTATAAGTAGGTATAATAAGGTATAAAGGGGGTAATAATATAAATAAGACTTAAAAAGGACTTAATATAATTAATAAAAAATAAAGATATTATAATTAAAATAATAATATTAAAGTTATATAAAGAAGGTATACCTTAAGTACTTAATAAACCCTTAATAATAATAACTTCCTATTTACTTTAAAATACTAAGACTTTTAACTACTTTTATAATAAATTAATAAAGGATAATAAGAAGTATAATAAGAATATATTATAATATAAAGATTATATATAAGAGTAGTATTTATAATATTATAATTTAATAAAATTATAAATTCCTTAAGGCTTAGCTTAGAGGGCCTTATAATTAATTATATTATTATACTCTTATTAAAGGTATATTCTATTATTAAGGGAGTATCTTTTATAAATTATAACCTTTTATACTCTTAAAGCCTAAGAGCCTAGATAGGGAGATAATTATAAGGATTAGTTAGGAATATAATACTATTATTAATATAGCGTTTATAATATATAATAGTATTACGCTACCCCTTTACCTATAATATATAAAGGAGGGAATTCCCCTTAAAGGGAAGGGTAGTAATTAGTCTTATAATTAATAAGAATAGAGAGTTTTATATATATATATATATACTATTTATAGTACTTAATAGCCACGTTATTACGTAGTACCCTTATATAAAGTACTAAATACTAACGCTATACTAAACCCTAACGCTATATTAAACCCTAACGCTATACTAGACCCTAACGCTATACTAGACCCTAATACTATACTAGACCCTAACGCTATACTAGACCCTAACGCTATACTAGACCCTAATGCTATACTAGACCTTAATATTATACTAGACCCTAATACTATTAATATTAGTAGACTAGAAAATAATAATATTTAGATAGTACTAAATAAGAATAAAACTACCTAAGATTATAAATCTATATAAGCTATACCCTTTAAAGATAATAATAAAGATTATAAATATAAGGTTAGGCCTAAGTAGAATAATATAAATACTCTAGTAGTTATAAAGTTATAGAAGGTAGTATAAGAGATAACTAATTATAAATTAAGTGAAGTTAATAGTATATCCTAATATAAGAGGCTTTATATATACTTTTATAAGATATTCCTCTAGGCTTTACTTAGTATCCCCTTTAGAATAAAGGAAGAGTATAAGGTATTTAAATTATTTAATCATTTACTATCTAAGGATGTTCTTTAAAATAATATTACTATACTTATTATAACCCTTATAAATACGGGTTATATAATTATTAAAACTTCCTTTAAAGGAGATTATATAATTATTTAGGAAGCTAGTAAGGTAGAGAATAGGGATCTTTTTATTATCCTAGTAGAATATAAGAATAGTATATATCTTTCTAGTAATAATTAATAGCTACCGCCCTAGAAATAGGATATATAAGCGCTAGGTAACCTTAGGCTACCCCAAATATAGACTTATTAAGTAATATTAAACTATTCTAGTTATTAGTAATATTATTTTAAAAATCTAGTATAAGGGTTCTGTTATCTTTATAATAGATTTAGTAAACCGCCTTAATTATAATAAAGCTATATAATTATATTAGGATATATTTAATTAGAATATTATACTTATATAGATTAAGATTAATAGTAAAGTAATTAAGATAGGATTCTCCTAATCTAATTAAAATAAATATAAGTTATAAGTTATTATAAAGCTCTATTAATATTATATTAGATAAAGAATTAAAAGTAAGGATATTATTATCCTTATAAGGTACTTTATATAAGTTAACCTTATTAAATAAATATTAAAACTAGAGGATAGATTATATAATATAAAGTCTATAAATATTAATAGCTATTAAGGAGATAAGAAGTCTATAGTAATCCTTTATATAATAGTATTATATATACTAGGCTTTATAGCCCTCCCTTCCCGCCTCCTTTCTAGGGTCTCTTATATAAGCGACGTCTTAGTAATTATTATAAATTATATAAGAATTTAAATAGGTAATTAGCCTTACGCGCGAGCCTAATATAAAATACTCTAATATTTAATTAGAGTAGGTAATTATATTATATATAATACTAAACTATTATTATTAAATCTTAATATATATAACTATAATATAAAGTTAGATAATAAAAGAGTAGATTTAAATATAAGTAAATAGGAAGAGGTAGGGGACTAAGGTAAAGCTAGGGCTAATAATATAATCCTAACTAAACTAATAAAGGGAGAGAAATATAATAAAAATATAGCTACTAGCGCTAATAACTTAACCCTAATTAAAGTACCTACTAATAGGTAGTAGGGGCCTAGAGGGTATTAAAAATTAATTGTAAGTAGTAGAGTAGGTTAAATAAACCTAGTATAATCTAATAAACTAATAAGTACGTAGCTATATAAGACTAGGTTATAAGTTAGTATTTTATATAATAAGCTTTCATTATAAGTTAATAGATTATATATTAAATTAAATCTTTTTCTTAGGCCCCCTTTTATAAGAGTAAGTATAACTTATAAACTAACTATTATATTACCTACCCTTACCTAGTATAAGCTATTTACTTAAAAAGAAATATATACCCCTATCTAAATTAAGGTAAGTAGCCTAAGTAATTACTAAGGTATATTTAATTATAAAAAGTAATATATTATATTCTACGATACTTAATATCTAAATAAGTTTTTATCTTATTATCTTTACCTAAATAAGTTTTTATCTTATTACCTTTATATACTTTATTAATTATAGGAAATATTCCTATATATTAGACTTAGGATATATTAAGTAATAGCTCCTTATAATAATATATAAATAATTATTTATTATATTAATAATTATTTATATATACTAAGTATAGTAGCTATTAATCTAAACTAGTAAGGTTAGACTTAATAAGGTTATACTTAGTAAGGTAAGTAAAGGTACATAGCCCTACTAATAAACCTTATTTATAATAAGTATTATTAACTAATTATAAATAGAACTCGCGTTTAGGATTATTACCTCTATATAATTTATAATTACTATTAAGTTAAAGAAAATATTACCTTAATAGTAAGGGATAAGATCTATATTACCTATTTAAATTTAATAATATAATACTATTAATAAAATAAAATAAGTTTTATAATAAGACGGAGGACCCTCTTATATAAATATAATTAAAGTATATAATAAGACTATTATAATAGACGCGGATTAGAAGCCGGTAAAAGAGGATATTAAAAAATAGTATAAAAAGGTAGGTATTAAAGACTTTAAAGGCCTTAATACCTAGGTAAAGGAGTATAATTTTATTATAAAGCTAGGCTAAAAGTATAAGTATAATAAGTTATACCTACTAGGTAGTTTAAATAAAAATAGTAAATTTATTATACTCTTTATAGTAGTATAACGGGTTTACTTAAATATTAGATAATAGGATTATAAGATTATAAAAAGAATTAAGAATAAGAAGGAAGAATATAAGAAATAATAACTATTACTACTCTAAAATATAAGATTAGATTACTTAATAATAGAAGATAGTATAATAGTATTACTAGCCTTAAAGTAATAAATAGAATAGAGGCCGCGCTAGATTAAAATATAAGGGATATTAATTTAAAGGTGATATATAATAGGAAAATTACTAAGCTTCTCTTATTAGATATTATCTAGTTACTTAATCCTTTATTAGATATAAGAAGCCTACTAATATACTTAACCTTAGACTAGTTTATTTAGTATTATAATAAAGACTTAGAGCTAAAGCCCTTAGAAGTAATACTATAATTTAAGTATAAAAGAGCTTAATTTCTAATTAAATTAACTAATAATTACTTATTTTATAAGGTTATAAAGGAGGTTATTAATAGTATAAGTATTAACCCTATATTTAACTTTATAATAAGATAGGATAATTCTACTTAGTAGGCCTCTATTCTATTAATTACTTTATTAGAGACTTTAAGTAAGTAACTACCTTCTCTATCTATTATAATAATAAATATTATATAATTAATATCTACTATTATAACTAGGGCCTAAATTTAAATAAGATATCCTTAGCCTAATACTAAGAGGCGCGAAATAGAGATAAAGTATAATAAAAGGATATAATTATAATAGGCTAAAGGCGTAGTAAAGGTTATAATAATAATTAATTAAATATTAGGGATTTAAATAGGATATAATATATTACCTACTTAGAAGTAATTAAAAACTACTATTATAAGTTAATTATACTTTAACTAATTATCTAAGAATAAGAGTATTAAGTTATATAATAAAGATAAAGATAATATAATACTATATACTATAATATTAATAGATTATAACTAAGAGGTAGAGCTAGACTAAAAGGGGGAGGTACTTAATAAAACGCTAGTAAAGGATAGAAGTATTTATTTAATATAAACAGGGTTATTAATTATCCTCTTATTATATAAATCTTTTAATTTAATTACCCTTATTAAACTAATTAAAGAAGTTAAAGCTTATACTCTAGCTAATAACCTAGTTATATCTACTAAACTAGTTAAAGCTTATACTCTAGCTAATAATATAGTTATATCTATTAAACTAATTAAAGAAGTTAAAGCTTATACTTTAATTAATAACCTAGTTATATCTATTAAACTAGTTAAAGCCTATACTCTAGCTAATAATATAATTATATCTACTAAATTAATGAAAGAAGTTAAAGCCTATACTCTAGCTAATAACCTAATTATATCTATTAAACTAGTTAAAGCCTATACTCTAGCTAATAATATAGTTATATCTATTAAATTAACTAAAGAAGATAAAGCCTATACTCTAGCTAATAACCTAATTATATCTATTAAACTAGCTAAAGCCTATACTCTAGCTAATAATATAATTATATCTATTAAACTAATTAAAGAAGCTAAAGCTTATACTCTAACTAATAACTTAGTTATATCTACTAAACTAATTAAAGAAGCTAAAGCCTATACTCTAGCTAATAATATAATTATATCTACTAAACTAGCTAAAGCCTATACTCTAGCTAATAACCTAGTTATATCTACTAAACTAGCTAAAGCTTATAGTCTAGCTAATAACCTAGTTATATCTATTAAACTAGTTAAAGCCTATACTCTAGCTAATAATATAATTATATCTATTAAATTAATTAGAAAGGCTAAAGTTAATACTCCCGATATTATAGTACTATTTAATAGATTAATTAAAAAGGCTAAAGTCTATACTTAGCCTAGTACTTTACTAGAGAAGAATAATTCTCTACCTACTATTAAATTAAATAAATTAAATAAAGTAATTAATCTAATATAGGAATCTAAATCTAAAGGCTAAGTTATAGTAGATAACTAATAATTATTAGAAAGTACTAGAGCATTAAGTAGATAGGAGTTATAAGTTATACTAAGGTAGAGATTTAATAATACTAAGGTAATATATAAATAAAAAGTTATTAAGTAAGGCGTAGCTATTAGTCCTATTATAGAGCTAGATTTCACTAGGGTTACCTACCTCTTTACCCTATGAATATATATATACTATTTATAATACTTAATAGCTATATTATTATATAATACCCTTATAAAAAATATTAGGTATATTCCTTTTAATAAGTATTATATATATAGTATTTATAAAGGTTTATAAGATAGTAAGGCTTATAGTTATAAGTAGTATAAAAGGTTAAAGATAAGGCTTAGAAAGTCTTATACCCTAAAAATAGGGGAGAGTAACGCGCTCTTAGGGATATAAAGTAGCGTAGGTAATAACTTAAATCCTATTATAAGATAGTTTAATATTAATTAAATAGTACTTAGAAGGTATATTATAACCGCGTTAATAATAGAGCGCGTATAAATTAAGTATAATAACTTAATATTAAAGATACTCTAATATCTTTAAAAGGGAGATAAAGATATTTATAATTAAAAAGAATTATTAAAGTCCTAGAATTATAAAAAGGCTACTAATATATCTCTATTAATAAATAAGATAGGGGTCCTTTATAAGGGTAATATAGTTTTTATACCTAGTAATAAAGTAATTAGATAAGAAATCTATTATATATATAGCTAGTAGTTACCTTAGCTAGCTTATAGAGAGCGGAAGCCTTCTACTAGGCTACTTTATACCTAGGAGAGGCTTCACTTCTCTAATAATTAATTATATAATTATATATTAGTCTTATAAGTAATTACTATTATAATAATAGTAGTAATACCTTTATTTATACTAATATCTTCTATAAATACTATATAACTATTTAAGAAGAACTAAACGCCGTCTTTATAATACTAGTATTAAGTCCTCCTAGCTTAAGAAAGACTTCCGTAAATACTATATATTAATAATAATATACCTTACTATTAAAGACCTTAAAAGTATACTAGAAGCCTTATATAAGTATTATAATAAGGCTATTATAATAGACTTCCTATCTATAAAAGCCTTTACTAATAAGTATGCTCTATACCTCTACAGAGTTTATACTAAGCTAGAGAATTTCTACTAAGGCCCTAATAAATTTACCGCTCTTTCCTAATATTCTTTATATTCTATTATCGTAGCTCCCTAAACCTCTTAGGAAGTAGTAGAACTTACCTTTTAATTAGATAAATTTATATAGACTAGATATATCTTTATATCTTTAATTAATAACGCCGCTCGCTATATTATCTCTTTAATTATAAAGAGATACCCTTAGACCTACTAGATTAGGCTAAGAAGCCTCTTCCTCTACTAGATAAGGAGGTACCTATTCTAGATCTATATCCTTAAAAGTAGTTAGCCTCCTTAGGGCTTTTATATAATCTTAGCCTTAGGACTAAGTAATTAATAAACCTATTATTTATAAGGCTATCTTATACTTTAATAAGGGAATAGAAGCCTCTTATAAACTCTTTAATAATCCTCCCTTACTAAGTAAACTATAGACTACCTTATCTCTTAATAATACTACTACTATTAGGTAAATATTAGTTAAAGAGGCTATTTATAAATAACTAATTAGCTTAGAACCTAATCCTTCTAGCTATTAATAATTATCTAGTAGTATAATAACCTTTACTATTAACCCTACTATATAAGTAACTATTAACGCTACTATAACTTAATATATTTAGGAGAATCCTACTATACCTAGCCTACTAGGCCCTTCTAGACCGGCTAATTAGGTGAAGTAGGTATATTAAATAGAGTTAATAGCGGCGATAATTATTCCTAATAGAACCCTAGGGACTTAGGATTCTTTAATCCTATATATAATAATAAATCTATTAGTACTAGTTTAACTATTAAGTATACTAGAAAGAATACTTAGTTTTAGGATATTTAGATATTTATTAATCGAGCTAAGTAAATATACTTACTTAAGGATCCTACTACTATTAGGAATAACCTTTAACTAAGCCTTTATAAATAAGTACTTAAATAGTATAATAATAAGCTCTCTAAGATAGAATAAAGGATAGTAACCTTTAATAATAGTATTAATAAATAGCTATAATTACTACTAAGAAAGTTTTAATAGCTATTAAATATCTTTATTAATAGTATACTATATAAGAAGTTTATTATAAAGGATACTACTAGCTATTATAAGTTATAAGAGTTTAGTACTAAGATACTATACTTTATAAAAGATACTAGTAGGTTAATAGATATAGAGATTTAACTTAATATTATATATAATATTATAATTTCAAACTTTACTAGGATATTTACTATTCTACTAATTAGACCTCTATTAATAACTTCTTATTAGAACTTAAGGATAGGAAGTATAAATAGTAGATTTATATAAGTAGGTAGAGAGCTTCTACTAGTACTCTAAGTAATAGGCTATAACAATATCCTAGTTATAAATATAGGCCTATTAGATAATATAGTTAGTATAGTTTTTCTAATAATAGAGTAGGGTACTAGCTATTTTAGTAGAGTAACTAGTCTTATAATAATACTTACCCCCTATTCTTACCCTTTTAAAATGACTAGGCTTATTAAATAAACTAATAGCCCTATTAAAGCTAGTAGTTTTATTAAAACGCCCCTTAAATCTTACCTCTAGTATAAAGGCTTTAAGTTATAGCTAGCCTAGTAGATATATTAGATTTTATATAATAACTTAATTAACCTTAGCTCTAATAACCATTATAACTTATAAGGCTAGGTTAAGGGAATTACTAGCTAGGTAGTTAGTTATAAGATAATTATATACCGCGCTTTTTATTATAATAAGTATACTAGGCTATTATAAAGGATATAGCGGAAGACTTTATTAATAGTAATTCTAATAGTTATTAGGAATATTATACTACTACTAGAAAATGCCTATAAAAATTTAAGATTTTTATATATAAAAAGTATATTTAAAAGTATATTTCTTTTATTTATTAGTAAGTAATAATAGTAATAAGGTAATATTAAGACTAAATATAATAAATATTTATATAAACTATTATAGATACTAAGACCTACCTTAAGTATTATAAGGGTTATAGGGTAAATATAATTAAAAATATTAATTTTAGATCTAAGGGATTATTTATAATAGTTACCTAGTATTAGAGTATTAATTAATAGTTATTAAGCCTACTTATATTATAACTCTATTATAATATTACTATTTAGGACTAATAGGGTATAACTAAGTATACTATTATTAGATAACTTATTATATTAGTTATTATTAAGAAAATATATTATTATTATTAAGATAAAAGTATTAAAAGATTAATATTATCTACTAGGTACCTAATTAATTATAGGATATCTAGTATTATAATATTCTATTCTATTAATAACTTCTATACTACTAAATTATTTAATATAATTCTTAAATTATTATATCCCTTATATTATAATATATCTTTTATACTCTTATAATAATTATTAATAGTCCTACTAGATTTATTATATTAATATAAAGGAATCTATTAGATATAAGAGTTAATATAACCTAGTATTTATCTAGCCCTCTAAAATTTAATCGGCGGTATTTAATAAACTAAATAGTAGAATAGCTTATTTTTATTATTAGAAAGTCTAATATTATAATTTAATATAAAGATATAATTATATAATTAAGTATAATATTAGGCTATTTTTATAATTTTAATATTATAATTAATACTCTTATAAGCTACTAAGTAGCTATTAATAGGATCTAGGTATTAATAATAGGTTATAATTAATATATTAAGGGTAGTCTACTTATTATCTAATAGTACCTACTTATATATAATATTTCTTATTATTTAACTAGATATATATTTAAGAGTTTTAAGCTTAATAATATAAAGGTTTCCCTATCTTATTACTTATAATAGAGCTATATAAAATTAATTATAACTAAAAGTAGGCTTAATTGATAAGTTAATACTTATATACTTTATTAATTAGCCTTATAATTTATTAATAGTTATAATAAATATTAGGTAGATAGAGTACTACTTATAAATAAAGGGAGTAGGAATCCGCCTATTATTTTCTTAAAATTATAATAGTATCTTAAATAGTATTACCTTCTTACTATTATAAGTACTACTTATAATCTCCCTCTTATAGATATATTTATTATATCTTATTACTTATAATTAGGTCCTACTATATAAATATAGTAGATTAAGGTTCTTTAATAATATAACTAGTACGCCTAGCTTAATATATAACTTATAAGATAGTAGGGAGGGTTTATAAAACCTATAAAAGTACTTAAAGGGGAAGAGTTTATTATCTTCTTCTAATATAATATAATTAATACTTTAAATAAGCGCTAGAATATTAATAAATAGGGAGTTAAATTTATATTAGGGGACTTATACTCCCTAGAGATATAGGTTATAAGAAAGGAAGGGGGAGTACTAGCGCGCCTCTAGATATATAATATATATAACCCTAGCCTAGAATCTAGGACCTTAATAGATAGCCCCTTTATACTATTAGGGGTAAAAGAGTAGTTAAGTTAGCCTAGGGAATATATATTAATAGGAGACTTTAACCTCTATTACTTAAACTAGAATAATAGGGGTAGATATATATATTATAAAGCGGCGGATATATTAATAGATATTATAAAAGAAAGGGGAATAGAGCTTACCCTATTAAAGGATATAATAACTTAAAGGATAAGGAAAGTAGAAAGTACTATTAATCTAATATTTATAATAGAGGCTATGAAGTAAATACTATTAAAATATTATATTAAGTTAGACCTTTATTATAAATCTAATTATATCTTAATATATATTAAAGTTAGCCTTAAAGTAGAGGTAGTAGTCTTATAATTATAAAGGGTATAAAAGTTAGTAGATTTAAAGGAGATAGAGAGGTAAGCGGGCACCCTTTAATACTTATTACTAGAAGGGGAGTTAATAATTAAGGGGTAAATAGATAGCTACCTAGTTAAAATACTTTAAAGCCTAATAAAAATTATAAAAAGGGGGTATTATAAGTAAAGCCCTCTTTAAAGGTAAAGTCCTTCTAGAACTTAGATTATATAAAGGTTATAAAGATAGTATTAAAGCTTAGGGTAAAGTATAATTATAAGAGAAGCTAGAGGAGTCTAGAGGTATAATAAGAGGCCTAAAAAATTAAAGGGAGGGTATTAAGGAAAGTAAAGGTACTTTATTTTAAAGAGGTAGTATATAAAGCATCTTAGATATTTAATAGACTTTAGAGGCTAGTTAAATAGGGCTAAGAGAGAAATATACTACCTTAAGAACTCCTAAAGTTCCCTACCCTTAGGAAGGATAGGGAGGGTCTTAAAGTGGAGTTATTTTAAAAGAAGGTAGAGGTCCTTTAAGGGACCTTCTTCCCCCTACCCTTAAAGGTAGATTTAAGTAATATCTAGGGGTTTTAATATAAGATACCCTTAATAATAGATATAAAAGTTATTAAAGAGGAGGTTTATAAGGTAATTAATAGGCTAAAATAAGATAGAATATTAAAGATAAATAAGATCCTAAATAGGTTCTCAAGAATAATAAAAAGGGAGCTACTACCTAGCTTTATATACTTATTCTAGGTATACTTAAGGGTTAGATACTATTTAATAAAATTTAAAAAGGCTAATATAATTATTTTAAAGAAGTTAAAGAAAGAGGACTACTTAAAGTTAAAGTTATACTATCTAATTACCTTACTTAATACCTAAAAGAAGGCGTTAAAGGTAGTTATTATAAAGAAGTTAAGTAACTTTATAAAGGAATATAAGCTACTACCCTTATAATAAATAAAGGTAAGGAAGGGAAGGTTAATAATAATATCCTTTAAGATAATAATAAAGGTAGTATATATAATATAAAATTATAATAAATTTAATATAATAAATATACTATTATTAGATATTATAAGGATTTTTAATAATATCTTTTATAAAAAGTTACTTTACTACCCTCTTCCTACTCTACTTTATTATTACTACTAATTAAGGTATACTAGGTAAGTATATTAATAATATAGTTCTATTATAATATATATAATAAATAGTTACTTAGAAGCTAATAGCTAGTTAATAGAAGGTAGTTATATTATAACTATCTACTAAATAGAAATAGAAGCGGATATTAGAGGGCTATATAAGAAGGATACTAATTAGGGATTAATATAAGGCCCCCCTTAATAATTTTAATATAAATATCCCGCTTAATCCGGCCTCTTATAGTATTATTAGGAGTTATTATAATACGGGCGACTTTTATAAAGGTAGGCTAATTATAAGTACCCTTATTATAAGGGTTACATACGCTATAAGCGTACCTTAGGCTGTCCGCCCTAGGCACGCATGCGCGTATATATACCTAGAAGAATAGGGGTATTTAAGTAATAATCTAAATACCTTAGCGTCCTTTTTAGGGCCTATTAGCCTATATAGAGTCCTTATACTATATTTAGATCGCCTTAGGACTAATTATTTAGGGGCTAGTTCCGGGGGCTAGGCGTAATAGGTAGCCGAGTTAAGGGGTTAGAAAATTATATTATAAGTTTAAACTATATTATAAGTAGTTAAAAATTCCGTTAGGGGGCTATTAAATTCTTACTTAGGGGTAAAATTATATTATTTATACGTACGTAACGTGTTATAAACGCTATTCTTAGGGGTAGTATAACCGCTAGAACTATACCTCTTAGGGTACTAAGACCCCTATAGGCGGTAAGATTCCGCGCTATTATAATTAGGCTATACGCCCCGGCTATAAGCCGTTAATTAGGGGCTAGCGCGCCGGCTATTATATTAATTAGGCTATACGCCCTAGTTATAAGCTATTTTAATTAGGCCATACGCCCTAATTATAAGCTATTAATTAGGGGCTAGCGCGCCTACTACCTATATTAATTAAGTTATAAACCCTAATTATAGGTTATAATCGGGCTAATAAGGCCCTAATAGTTAGTATAACTATCCTAGAATAATATGTATTTTACGCCACCTACTCCCTAACCTTTAGGGAGAAAGCTCTAGAGGGGGGGATAATTATAAGGGTTATATATATTATAAGTATACCTTAGGCTATCTACCCTAGGCACGTATACGCGTATATATACCTAGAAGAATAGGGGTATTTAAGTAATAATCTAAATACCTTAGCGTCCTTTTTAGGGCCTATTAGCCTATATAAAGTCCTTATATTATATTTAAATCGCCTTAGAACTAATTATTTAGGGGCTAGTTCCGGGGGCTAGGCGTAATAGGTAGCTAAGTTAAGGGGTTAGAAAATTATATTATAAGTTTAAATTATATTATAAGTAGTTAAAAAATCCAGTTAGGGGGCTATTAAATTCTTACTTAGGGGTAAAAATTATATTATTTATATATACGTAACGCGTTATAAATACTATTCCTTAGGTAGTATAACTATTAGAACTATTCCTCTTAAGGTACTAAGACCCCCGTAGGTAGTAAGATTCCGCGCTATTATAATTAGGTTATACGCCCCGGTTATAAGCTATTAATTAGGTTATACGCCTTAATTATAAGCTATTTTAATTAGGTTATACGCCCTAGATATAAGCTATTAATTAAGGGCTAGCGCGCCTACTACCTACTAGTAGATATAATCTAACTAAGTATTCTATATTAATTAGGTTATAGACCCTAGTTATAAGTTATAGTTAGGCTAATAAGGCCTTAAAGGTTAGTATAACTATCCTAGAATAATATATATTTTACGCTACTACTCCCTAGCCTTTAGGGTAAAGGCTTTAGAGGGGGGGATAATTATAAGGGTTATATATACTATAGGTATACCTTAGGCTATCCGCCCTAGGCACGTATACGCGTATATATACCTAGAAGAATAGGGGTATTTAGGTAATAATCTAAATACCTTAGCGTCCTTTTTAGGGCCTATTAGCTTATATAAAGTCCTTATACTTATCCTATTATTTAAGATTTAGCTATTAGATATAGACGCTTATAATATTAATAGGATATTATAATTTATCCTTTTTAAGGCGATTATAATAGGATTTAAACCCCTAGATATATAAGTTAATAGATTAGAGGGTATATTAAGCGGAAGTAAGGGTATTTTAATTTAAATAATTAAATTATTAATAGTAAATATCTAGTTACTCCTATATACTATCTAGTATATAAATCTAGGCGAATTTTAGCCTAAGGCTATTATTAGTAATAAGAGGACTTATAAGATAATAAATAGACTCCTAGATCTAAAAGGTAGTTTAATATTAGTTATACTCTTACTAGTAAAGGAGAGATAATTATTATAACTAATAATATTATCTAAAAATTCTTTACTATATATAATCCTCCTTCTTATAAACTATTTATTAATAATAATAATATTTATATTACTAAGTAATATATTAATAAATTATACCCTAAGCTCTACCTCCTTTTAAGGCCCTTTAGGTAATAAGTTAATATTAGCTAACTTATATAACTAGTTAGGGGATAGCTAATTATTCTTCCTACTATTATAATATAGCTATTAACTATCCTCTAAGTTACTATTTTTTTATAATAGTATATTATAATAGGGGTATATATTATTATTAGTATTAAATAATTTATTAACCTAGTAAAGCTCTATATATCTTATTATATAATAATCCTTATATACTTAATATCTCTAGCTTAGTATCCGCCCCTAATATATATTATTCTACTACTAGTATAAGCCTTATTAAATAGGGGGCTAGTACTTAGTATTATTATCTTAATTAACCTATTAGTAGGCGTATTAATAACGCGTATCTAGATAATATTTAGGAGCTAGTAGAGGAGTAATTTCTTAGGTAGTCTCTTTAAAGATAGAGGGAGTAGGTTATTAAGGATTCCTAAGCGGAATAACTACTTAAATAGTTATATTAGTAGTTATTATATACTACTAGGAAGTAATACCCTTATTAAGGTTAATATAAGGGCGAATCCCTAATAGTATATCTTAAGGGTAAGGTTATATTAATATAATATCTATTAGGTTAGCTCTAAGGATTATAAACTTTAGCGGGGGGACGGCGAAAGGGCTGCCTGTTTCGGCAGGTTCGGACGCTGCTTTTGACGCTCTTTTTGCCGGATGATCACCCTGGGCCCTTGCCGGCCTGGAGCCTTGCGCCCCCACCTTCCCTGCGCCCTGTAACCATCCTAACCGTGCACATTGCACCCCTCCCCTGCGCTACTAATCGTTCCTGCATCAACGCGACCACCGTAATATGTGTCGCTCAGCTCGGCGCTCTCATCACGAAATCATGTTATAAGGCCCTTCCCCCCTTGTTAAACAACGGATGCAGGATCATCCCTTTACGACGACTCCAGGGCTGGCTCCTAGGCTCAGTTACCCTCTTTGTCTGTCCTTCCTGTTATACTGCCTTTCCTCCCTTCCTTTCTTATCCCCTTACACTCCCACCTTCGTTCCTCCTGCACCCTGACTTCGAAAAGAAAAAAACCACCCTGATCCATCGACGCTATGGCTCCTCGAAAATATGGCGAAGCTATGGTACACACCATGGAGCATTCCCCGGAATACTACCAGCAAATGGAAGATGATTTGAATGTTTTGGAACTCACCCAACGAGTCTACGGGAGGGGTAGCGAAAACATGTTAAACCTAGTCAAGAACTTTTGGTACCAGTAAGGACCCTTCCCCTGTTCACCTAATGGACCGACCAGAGTCTAATCGGCAGCGCCGCCACCAGATACTGCCAATTCACCAAGAAGAACCCTGTAGCAACCCTCGAAGGCATCTCGATCAATGTTCTGTATGCCTTCTTCGACTGGCTTCTAAGGGAGCGCAAGGACAGCCTTGGTGCGGCCAGTTCTTTGCAAACATACTGGAACGCTTTGTGCCTCGTGCGGAAGCAGGAGACGGGCTGTCACCAGATCGATCCACTCATCAAGAGCCAAATGCACGGGGTATACCCGTCGCTTCATAGAATAAGCCTTCGCTGATAATTATACAGGTGAGACAACGGCTTGCGATCGCACACAACCTACGGAAGGACAAGAAGAAAAAGCCTGTATTACATGCCGAAGATGAGTTCGAGCTCCTGAAGACGCTATACATCTCCACCGAGACGAATTTTCCTCACGAACGCTACCGCGTGCAACTGGCCTTGATCATGCAACTTGCCGGGATCACGGGCAACCGGCCTTCGGCTCTGCTGGCGGTCCGTTACCAGCACATCAAGGTAACCTTGCTGCCGGACCCTGAGGGTGGAGAGCAAACCCGAGTGCTGATCGAGATTGTGTTCCATCACACCAAAGGCTACCTTGGGGAGAAAGATGCGTGCGTCCTTCTACGCTACACTTGCTGCAGCTTCAGTCTGTCGCTGTCGCTAACGAGGGTGGCAGAAACGAATTCGGGATTCCCGATGTCCCCAACGAGCCGTGCCTGCTGCTCTGTCCTCACGTCACCATGCTCGCTTTACTCTTCGCGGACCAAGCTTTTGCTGCCCCCTCCTTGACTTCCCCGGAGCAGTTGTTCCGTCTTCGAATTGGTCCAGGGCAAAAACAGTTACGGGTGCCTCTGAAGGAGGAGATGGCGGAAAGACCTCTGTTCCGGCGGTGTAAAAATACCGTGGAAAGCATACGGATTTCTGAGGAGCAAGCTCTGGCTGACACCACTCTCCGACCCCAAATGACCAATCTCGGAAGCATCACCGGTATGGAACTTCCCACGGGTCCATATACCTTCCGACGTGGCAATGGGCAAGCTCTCGATAACAGCAGTAAGTAGACGATGATCATCGGGTCGAATTTTATGCTTACCGGTATATAGGTGAGATTACAGACGCGCAGCGGAACATTATCCTGCAACATCACAATTCCTCCGTTTTCCAGAAGAACTACGCCTCGAGATATATGCCTGACACTCAGGCCGCCTACCGCGGCTTGAAACCACAGACCACCCTGATGCGTGCCGCCAGTGGGATGAGTCGTACTATCGATCCTCGACGGCCGAGGAAACTCAACCTTGCGCAACAGGCTGAGGTCGATCGCCACCCAGAGGTGAGACTTCTACGGCGGAGGCTGAAGTCGCTACTACAAATCTTCCAAGATCAGAAGCGTTCTATCGCCAGCACGAAAGGGACCCTCTTATACGATCACTATCGACAAGCCTATCAAGCTCATCGCAATTTAAGACGGCGACATGAGAAGGCTCTTTTGACCGAGGTCAAAGAGAGGTACAAGAAGGAGCAGCCGGTGATCGACATCCAACGACAACTGAAGGGATTACCGGTCGGAAAACAGGAAGCTCTTCAGGCAGCCGAATACATTTTTGCGGAAAGGGTCCACGCCATCGACGCGCTCTTCACTTTCGCCACATCATCAACCGAAGAGGAGTGTCAACGGCGAGTAACCGCCATCAATGCGTTGATCGCACTCTGTAAGAAGCAGGAAAGCCAAGGCTTCCGTCGCCGCAGAGCAGACATCAAGGTCAATGAGGAGCAGACGTCAGTCTCTCCACCGCCGAGTCTGTCGGAAACGCTCCCGGTCGAATGTAAAGCCACGCAATGCATCTTTTGCCTCGGGAATGAAGATCTATCGGTCGCGGATCGCCTAAAGGCTTTTGCGGCTCGCGGCGACCTCAAGAAGCACTTCCATCGCAAGCATCTCCGCCACCATCCCGACGGTCAGCCAATCGCGTGCCCCCATCCCCGGTGCGACGTGATATTGAACGGCACAACGCATCTGCAGAACCATGCTGAGATGGTGCACAAAACGCGCACGTGATCTTCGCGGGTGCCGACAGAACGTCCCTTTCCAAGTTCTCCCTCCCAGAATAGAATCGTCAGGATTTGCCAAAGATATTTCAGTCCCTACTGGCAGCGGCTCCCTCGACAACAGAGTCAGCAGCGGGCTCATTAATAGCTTCTGGAAGGATGCCACGGAAATTAGAGCCGTCTTCTGCCTTTGATTCTTCGGATATATCTCGTGATCGGGTGGTCGTGAAATCATCCGTGGAACTGGGTTGAGGATCTGCTCCATAGAGTTAGCTGAAGTAATGTCTGACTTCGAGCCGATTAGATTTGACCATACCTTCACTTCGAACATTGTGTACCACATTCTTATACCCAAGAGAGGAAGGTTTAAAGATTAAGATAAGATCTCCATCCGGGTCTAACGAATTTGCTGCATATTGTCCAACATGCTAGTCACTCTCGCCCTGGACGAGGCCAAAATCTGCTTCTCCTCCTTCTCCCTCTCTCTGCGCGCTGGTTCACGTTTCTGCCAGCATTGCTCACAAAATGAAGTAAAGTCGTAGCCTCCTAGCCCTTTCCGATCGTATGAATATCCACAAGATTGATGCATGGTCGGACAGACTCCGCAAATTTCACATATGGGCTTCCTCTGGTCTTGCGTGCACTCAGAGCAGTCGCAAGGGCTGCCGAAGTCGTGATTTCTGTAACATACCGGAGAGGAGTGAAAGGACCTTGAAATGAGGCCTCTCTTTAGAAAAGGGACATGCTTAATGATCGTATTGGAAGTCTTTCGTCGCGATTGAACTGTGTGTAAACCGGGTAAGCAATCGCACGCAATTCTGAACAATGGCCGAACGCGTCTGGTGTCGAAGCAGAATGGACAAGCTGTCTATTTGTGAGGAGGAGATTGTAGTGACAGGAGACCCCCTTGCTTTTGCCTCCACTTCACAGGCAGCCCTCCTGCTCCTGCTCATAGCCCCAAGCTCCGCCCCTTATGCTCGCAAGCCTCGCACAAAATCTCTACTCTCCAACCTCTATCAGCACGACTTGACTGCATCATTCAATGATCCTTCGCTTGGGGACGTACAATGCGACGACACTCGAGCCCATCAGAGCAAAATGCATCTCTCAAGTCAGGTGCTCTTGCTCATTCTACAGCCTAGATCCTTTTGACGCAGGCTCGTGCAGGCCACGACCTGTCCTGTACAGTACAGAGTTGGCTTTTGGGTCTCAGCTTTGGCGTCATAGAAGAGCAATTACAATGACCTCCTAATAGTGCACACGTGTATTCCTCTCCACGTTTGAGCAGCCGCAGGCAAAGCTTGCTCTCACATATGTCGCTTGTGTTGGTAAATGTGGATGGATTCAGTCACCCGCTCTTCTCCAAAAGTCACTATCATCATCAATATCATAATCATCATCATCATCATCACCACGACTGTCATAGCCATGATCATCATCTTCAAAGTCACTCAAGCTCCTGCCTAGGTCCTCCTCCTCCACATATTCTGCAATACTGATTGTCCATCCGTGACTCTCCATTTCCCTTCGTATATGATCACTTGGGCCGTCTTCATACACCTCAACGATGATCTCTTGTAGGGACGAAAGGCCTCTGAAGTGAGTGTTAACCAGCTTCAACGCCTCAGTAACAACCTTGGGATTGTCCAGTGGGTCGAACGTAAGCTCCATGGCATTTGTGCTACATAGGGACGTTATGAGCGTGCTCAAATTGGCGCAGCCGCTCTGTATGTTCGCGAGGATGCCAAGGCTATCGTCCTCGAGGGTGACATCACCGGGGTCTAGATAAAGAAATTTCGGAAAGCCGACACAGATATGTCGGATATAGTCTGCGTTGTTTTGGCCGATTTGCCCGAGGAACGAGGCTACGTCCTCAGGGGTGCCCCTACCAAAATCGAAGCGATTCTGGGTATAGAATAGCGAGCTGGCTTCGCGGTGGATAGTCTTGTTCACGTGGAGGAGGTCAGGGTTGAGTTTCTGTCGTCGATCGTAATTAACCCATGGATCAATAAGTTCTTGGTGTAATAAGACCAGCCCATATATCTGATCGCGGAGTTCGCGGGAGGCTGAAGAAGTTGGACGATATGTCGCTGTTCGTTCGGCTGTCCATGCTTCGTTCGCTGTGAGAATCAGTCTTCGAAGCTGATGCTTATCTTTCCAAGACTCGAGTAGCTGGACCGCTAGCCGTAGTATAGCCGCTTCGCCTGTTGATAGCGTGTCAGAGCCAGACCGCTCCTAGGAAGTTCCATGGTATGGTCCTTCCAACATCAATGCCAAGTTCAATCCACTCAACCATAGCGTACCACGTCCTCTGCAACAAATAGTTTGTGCTGCTGCAGTCCTCGGCGCTTGAGTATCAGCAATGACTCAAGGTAGCCTTGTCCGCAGTTTCTGTCGCAGAACTTCGACCGAACCAAGCGCTTGTAGTGCTGGGATTCGCTCCGATGGCTTGAATCTCATCAATCCCTGGACGATAGGGAGTAAAAGCTTTAAATCCTCTTCAGGGACCTTTTCATTAAAACTTAGTTCCAATTTCGATAGATGACTCTCATCTACTCGAATGTCAGCTGGATCAAAATCGGTATTCCTCAAAAGGCGGCCGTTACTTCGGCCCACCTATGTCGCTCACACGGGGTCTGCGAACCATCTCTCCTGAGCAACATACTTTTTATAGGCACAAAGCTAGATGCCACCTGGATCTCGTGCCACTTCGTTTGCCACTCGGCTGGTAATTTACCCACAAAGCTGATCATCTGTGCAACCAGAGCATCCATATTGCCCCAGTAGTGGAATGGAAGTCCTCCCACCACGCACGAATAAATCTGTCCAGGTTAAAAATGAATTCATTGTTCTTAGAGACGAAGGAGCATCTCCTTACCACAATACCAGCACGCCATAGGTCGAGTCTGAAGTCAAAGTTGCCTGTGAAGATGGTTTCCGGTGCTCGCAAGACGTCAGGCTGGGCAAGCTCTGCTGGCTCTGCCCCTTGTACGAAAGCCTCTCCGAAGTCGATGATACGAAGATCCTCCACATCTTCATCGGTCCAATTATCCCAGCCTGATGTCTTTACTAGCTGTTTAGGTAGACCATCTTCCAATGGCTTGCCATCAAGCCAAGCCAATTCCTCTGCTTCCGGGTCTCCAAGGATGTCGAAAAGGTCATCCCTGGTCGTCTGCGACAGATGCTTGCATGAAAAGGCAACGTTCCTACTGCTAATATCTGCTGATGGTTAGCTGCATAAAAAGTGGGCTTAAGATCGCAGCGTCTACAAGGATCCCGCAGCTCGTCATACCTCCATGCCCATAGCCAGCTTTGTGCACAAATGCGATAGCATTCAGCAGCTGCTCGGATACTTTTAAGACTGTATCCGGCTCGAGGCGTTGTTCAGGATCATTGTAGTCACTATAGTCGCTGGTAACCATATCCAGCGTGGGCCCAAGCAGTTCGAAGACCAGACATTGATGGGTTCCATTAGGCCCCTGATGAGGGAAATCATCGAGAAGTTGAACGATATTCGTGGAACTAGTGCTGCTTTGACGCTTGGCGAGTGATTTTAGAACGAGGAGCTCATGAGAATGTGCTGTCGCATCAGCAGTCATGATCTTGATAGAGACCCATCGCGGTCGCCTGCAACCGTTAGTAGGAACCTTAGCTTGAATCGCAAATCAAGATACTTCGTATCCTCTGCCAAAGTATCCTCTGCCAGCCAAACCGTCGAAAAGCCACCCCAGCCTAGCTTGTGCTGGATCTTATACCGATCGTTCTGAAAGGTGTCCCCAAGGCAGACGGGGTGATATCCGCCCTTTCGATATCTCAATACACTCTCTTGAGTGTAGAGAAGATTACTTTGACGAAATTTCTCCAATTCCTCCATAGCAAGTTGGAGGGGTTATACTATAGTGAAGCCAAGTTGAGGAAGAGTGGGGTTTTGTTCGTTCTTTAGATTGTAGCCGCCTCGACGAATAACGGCATCCGGGGGGGTAGGGCAGCGCCACGCGCCAATCAAATCTGTCTAGGCCGGTTTCCACACGGCTGGAGAAAGTGCGCCTACAGAAAGCGGTCTACTATAACAATAATGCGTCAGAGGAAGCGTAGTCCTCTGCAAAGGATCAGATCGGAAGATGTGCGATCATGATGGCTTAGATCAATATTGCTTGCCCAAAGAAGCCCCTGTACTTCTTGCGGCTCCGAAAGCCTAGCCAATCGAGCCAATGTACTTCCTCGACCAATGTCAACCAAAGAATGCCACCATCTAAGTCAGGCCACCATCAATAAGCTGCAGCTACTTTCCTTCTACCTGGGATCCATTAATTGTACTACCACTGCGGATTCGCTCAAGGCCAATCAACCTTTCTTCGCAACGGCCTGTCATAGTCATGTTACAATCATTCAATCCCCAAACTCGCTCTTCGTACTCACAAAATTAGCTTCCCGCTTCTTCACCATCGGTCATCCAGTCACTGCGCGATGATTGTGGTGAAACCGTTGCAATATGCGCTTTCATACACGCTAGTCAAAGACTGCTCCTTTGTATCGATTCTTCCAACCATCGCGCAAGAACTTGAAGGAGACCTATTTTTGCCAGCCAAATGACAAAGCCGAACTCTTGACATGGGTAAAGCCTCCACGGAAGCTGGTATATAAATTCAAAACTTGTCGCTGTGGAATCCCCACTTCGCTTCTCATCTTACTCCCTACCACCAAGTCTACTACATCCATAGTCTTAATTAGATCATGCCTGTGTCAATTATCTACCACCCTGAGTGTGATCAGAACTTCAGAAGGGATTACCACCAAGCGTTTCAACAATGGATGAACAACAATCCCGTCCACACAAATCAAGATATCCGATTCGACCAAGCTCTCGTCCTGTCAGTCATCGAATCCCTAACAAAAGCAGCATTTATTTCTGACTCATGTCAAACAGCAACGGTCTACACCCCACTACGAGCGCCCATGATCCAAACCTGGATCCGCACGTTACAGTTCAATTATCGACTCCCACGTTGAGAGCGCAGCGACAATGGTACGTCCTTCATTGGCGTCCGGACGGCGGCTCAATGGTTCTCCCACGGCCAGACAGCGAGGAGGCCAATGAGAAAAGGAAGGCGATTAGGAAGGCAAAGAAGCAGCGTCAACAGCAAAGAAGCAAGGATGCTAAAGGCAGCGGAGGTGGTCGCGGTGGTGGAAGTGGGGCTTCTACCACAGTCAAATGAAATTGTCCATTCGAGGAGAGGTGTACACACCTGCTTGGTCCGAAACGGCTTTTTGTGCAGAATATCAATTATTTAATATAAAGTAAGCTCAATGGTACATACCTCGACGATACTCGTGCCGCTGAAGTCGAAATAAGATAATTGCTATGGGTGCCATTCGCCTGACGACCGGTTCGTATGGGTAAAGTGGAAGCCATCCTACGATACACCTCCATCGCATGATCCTCGTTAGGCGTGTAAGCTGCACGGCGGCCTGTGGGCAGGTGAGCTTATTTCGATTGCACCCCATCTGTGCTTACCAATCTAAAAATAGGCCGCGTTTTAAGCGGCGGCGGACAACCCGGTGACTCACCTTGCAGGGGGAAGTTCGTTGAACCAATCAAAGTTAATGTTGCAGCCCTAAATCTGTGCCACGTCAAGGCGTCCTTGCTCCCCGACCACATCTTCTGTTGGATGTTTCATAACACCATTCTTTGGCATCCCAGTGGCAATAAAGACGTGTCCCTTTACCCCTATCATTTCCAGTCACCATGTCACCATCACGAGCGAGATTAAACGTCAAAAGATCTGGGCGGCAAGCTTCAGCGCGGGGCAAGTTGAATAACCAAGGTAATACGGCTTTCATGCCCAAAGTTTTCTTCAGTTGATAGCCCGTAGCAGCACACCCACGCGATATTGGAAGAGAGGAGGCACTCACACTCGTTCGTAAGAGCGCACGTCTACAAAATACTACACGTCTCCATGAGCAACCAGAAATCCAAGAGCAACTCCTTCAACTCCCATCACCAACAAGCATCACTCCTGACAAAGAGGTACATTCTACAATCCTTCAATTCACAACATGAACGCTGACTCGAGCCTAAGCACCCGCACAGTCCGTCAGCCTCATTCAGACCTTCCCGTCCAGACCGAAAGCGAAAGCGAAGTGAAGAGCCCGGACTGGATCCAGCCGCCGAGGCACAAGAGCTTGACCGTACATATTCCCAGGGCAGGAAACGACCCAATCGAAAACGGCAGCGAACGTCATCAAGCCGCATCGTTGGAGTCGCAACATATTCAGATCTAAGTGCTGACGCGAAGAACAGCGATCTTGATCCAATCCGGCATTGGATAGAAAAAGGAAGCTGGTCCGGTAGAAATCTACAGCAAGATAGCAAAATGAGCCAACCGCTCAACCGCAAAAGATCGACTCCTTCTCTCAGCAAGCATGACTCAGATATCAGTGGCGTCTCTTTGAGGGAGGGAAAGAATCCTGCCGTCAAGAGTCGACGCTATGAGAGCATTCTTGCATCTGCTGGAATTTATATGGGCAAGCCTGAGATGCCTCCTACCGATGAATGCAAAGTCCTCTGCCAGGCCTTACTTCAAACTGAGCAATCCACTCCTAAGGACACAATCTTTCGAGATGACCTATTCGAAACGGCTTGCGACAATATAAGAAACAAAAATGAGGCTAGAGTCATCCAAGATATTGGTCGATTGCTAGTCCCTTCTCCAGAAACTTTGGCGATGTTTGGTGCTACACACCTCAAGCACTTGACTGAAACCGTCGATGAAAGCTGGATCAAATCAATCCCCCTTGTCAAAGGCCCTCGCCCGCAGCCCGACTTTGCTGTAGGACTCAAAGCATTTGTATTCACCCCTGACCAACTCAGGAAATTGCAACCCTCTATTGGTGATTGGCAGACGACGTCACGTCTGGTGGCCACAGATGAAATGTATTTCCCATTCCTGACAGCGGAGGTGAAATGCGGCAATGAAGCACTCAATATCGCAGATCGACAGAACGCTCATAGCGCCGCCGTTGCGGCAAATGCTGTCGTCGAGTTGTATAGACTGGTGTCGCGTCAAGACGAGCTCAATCAGAAAATCCTTACCTTATCAATTTCGCACGACAATGAGGCCGCAAGAATGTATGGGCATTATGCGTTGATCAAGGAAAAACACACTCTATTTTACCGTTATCCTGTCGACAAGCTTGATTTTACGAGAAAGAACGGCAAAGAGAAGTGGACTCCATACACCTTTACGATGAATGCCTACGACAAGTTTTATCCAATCCATTATAGAAGGATCTGTTCCGCCATTGACCAGCTACCCGACCCAGAAGACTTTGCTGTGGAGTCCTTCTCCCAGCAATCAAATCTTGGGTCCTGCGAACAGAACGACAGCCAATCAATCACCTCGTACTCACAACAGACAGAACAGGAACGTCCGTCGTCTCAGACATCTGGACCTGTGTTCAAGAAACCAAAGGGGAAAGACAAGAAGTAGTTGTATTATTAATGAAACGAGGGAGTATATCTTCACAAGTCTCCAATCTTGCTCTTGAGGCGCCCTTGACCATAGAATCAAAAAGATTGAGGGGTTTTAGAGCTTAGATCAGGCCCAAAGAAGTCTAAATAGTTTGGAAATCACTCAAGTCCTTCCCTATGGTATAATTTGTCAATCCTTTGCTCTTTAAAAGCCTTGAGAGTAGGAATTGGCTCCTATCGACCGTCCCCGTTTGCTCTTGGCATAATCACGTGATTACACTAAGGGAGCAATCGTGTCGTGGCAGAAAAAGCTCGCTTAGCGTGCAAAGGCGCGTAGTCAGAGAACCTCCAAAGGTGGTCCACCTCCTTGGAGATGACGACTAGGCCCATTTCAGTAAAAGCCATGCCCTTACAGATGGGCTACCGCATATTACCTTCCACTTTCCAACGCCTGACCAGATCGAGATGATCTGCCGCATCCGCTGAACACATCGACGAGAGCTAAAAGGTATAGCGACTTACGGCTGTTGGTAAGGCCAGGTACAAGTTTCACATAGTCGTGGTACTGTTGGATCCTTGTTTCCACTTGCTACCTTTGGCCATACGGCGGAATTCGACGTAAAGCGTGGCAGAAGGATTGAACTTAAAATCATACTGTTGAAAAAACGCCGGTCTTGTCGAGGCTAATACGGATGCCGTTTGAAGATGAGGCATCTCTCCGAGAAGCTCGAATGTCATGTGGCCGCGAATTTAGGATATCTGGCTCGTCGTTACTGGAGAACGATAGCGACAATAGTCGGCAAGGTCCCAATCAGCGTGGGAACAGCAAATGATGTGTGGAAACTTGCCTTCGCATATGGTACCGCCGCTTAGGAAGCTCAGCAAGTGAGCCAGTGCGAGGAGAGTAGGTTTCATCTGCGTGATTCGTCACAGGCAAGGAGAGGATGGGTGCGGGTCTCATCAATTTCGAATTCTGAGCCGAGCTCTCGAATGCGGGAGATTGAGCGAGGCGAGTGTTCCACCAAAGTAGGTTTGTTTGATCTGGAGCTCTGGGCCTGGTCATGCTTTTTCTACCTACGCAACACTGCGTTTTGGCTTGTTCGGCAGAACTCGATTAGACCCTATCGAGATGGATGTCTTTGCATAGCTAAGGGAGCAGTGGACAAGCAAAACTGGCAATCTTCCATCAAGGTTATTAAGGAATGCTATCAAAACTATGACCTTGTAGATATCAAATCTAACTATCTCAGTTTTAGAGCGGGCGAGCATCCAGTGCTACCTTTTGAGGGTCATAAGTTCTTACGGTTCAGCTCAAATATTTCAGGACGTCACGCCCAGGGAGTAACAGAATACATTGATACAATCACCCGGCTCGCACAGGTCATACTTGGCTCTCGAAATTGATACTGGAACGGAGCTATCGATGCACAGGGCTTTTACGATTGGAAAGAGGTCCAAAATTCGACCGAATCCCTCGAGCAGGTTGGTTGTAGTACTCGATATGTGTGAGGAAGTATGCTAAATCTAAAGAAGCCCGATGAACCGGAAATTCCAATTAGCATAGCTCAACTCGTGTTTCGGACTAACCCTATGAGTGAGCTAGGCCTGCCGCTCTTTGAAGTTCAGGCGGTACCAGGCAAGGGAAAAGGCCTTGTAGCTCGCTTCGAGATCGCCAAAGGCACACGTATCCTTTACGAGAATCCCCTTTTTACTACTCCACACCTGGCGCCAATCAGCCAAATGGAAAGCAACATTGCAACGAAGCTTAGGTCGCTGTCAAAGACACGCAACGACAATTCCTTTTGCTTCATAACAGTTTTCCTGGCAAACATCCATTTAGCGGTGTTTTCAAAACAAACGCCCTGCCCTGTACAAATCTCTAGCCAGGCTAAATAATTCCTGGGAAACCCAAGGACGGTGGGAGAAACTACCTAGGAATTCTACCATGCGTGGGAGGCTACTCCTAGGAGCAGATAGCTCACCTAGGACATTCCTTCACCCTGGAAGAATCCTCCCGGGATCCTTATCTGTCCCCTAGGAGCCTGTTCCTAGGAGGCAATGCAGTCCTGGGAGCTGATCGATCCTAGAAGCAGTTCCCTAGGAGGGTCAAAGCGCCCCTATTTGCCGCCGTAACCACAGCTCTTAGGACACATTTCTTGGGACTTGCACGGAATTGCTAAATATAATCTTGGCGATATAACGAAACACAGCAAATGTACCAGCGCGGTTCAGATCCAGTCATAAATATTCCCAGCCTCCCTAAAACGAAAGCTCCCCCAGAAAAATAGCAGATTGCCCCCTAATGAATAGCTAAGGTAATAATTTAGAATAAGAAAGGTAAAGGCCGCCTAATTCAAAGACTTGCTCCGTCTAATGCAATCAAACCTCTCTCTATCAGAGGTTCTACTGCGATCGGCGAACGCTATCACGTTCTCTAGTCCAATACCAGGCACCAGCCGAGATCCTTGAACTCGAGACCGATGATACACTAATGGAAATTGGTGTAGAACTTAGTCGTCAGGACCTCGATACACTTCTGGAGCCATGCTGTGTTCTTTCACGATTGCGGTTGTCAAAGTCTCGAGGGAGCAGATTCACGGGCAAAGGGTACGATTCTTTCTAAGGTCGAGTCAGCGCAAGGTGGATGTATCTGTTAGATCCAACTAAAACATACAATCTCTGTGATCGTGGGAGGCCATTGATCGTCGTCGGTTGATAGATACGTGTAGTACCTGCCATTTTTGCGGATGACCAGTGCAAGGTCCGCATGACATAAGCGTGCCAGCTGATCTGATTTCTTCACAAGATTTAATTTCCTTCTGGTGAATTGTTGAGACTTGGCTTTTGCTGCATAGGGCATACTATAGGGTTGTTACCTCAATTGGTCGGGACAGGATATAGGCAGTAGATTACCGATAGGAGGTCAGGCAATTCTGTGAGGGTATCCTTTCCTTATATGTGGATAAGCATAGGGACCTCTAATACATACCTGCTATGCTTACCATTGGGAGCTAATTCTGGCTCCTCCGATTCCAATTCTGGAGCACCCCCACTTCTGGAGCACCCCCCTAATTCTAGAGCCACCCCCCAATTCTGGAGCCACCCCCCAATTCTGGAGCACCCCTCTAGTTCTGGAGCACCCCTCCAAATCTGGCAGCACTCCAATATTGGCGCACCCTTTCGATTCTGGCACAACTCCTATCTTGCCCCCTCCAAATTTGGTGAACGAAAGGGTCTTAGGGATTCGAAAGGTATGCGGTCTAAAGTCCGTGCGGTATAGAAGTCCCTGCGGTATAGAACTCCTTACGGTCTAAAGGTCCCTGCGGTATAAAATCCCCTGCGGTATAAAAGTCCCTACACTTTCAGGAGCCCCTACGACATAAAAGTCCCCACATCTCCAGACTCCCTACCACTTCCAGAGTCCTCACTCGATAAGAATCCTCACTCCTACCAGAGTTCTTATTCCCTCAAAGTTCTTACTCCGTCCAAATTCCTAGTCCTTGAAAATTCTCACTCCCTCAAAGTCCCTACTGCATGAAAGTCCTTGCGGGATAAAAGTCCCTACACTTTCTGAACCCCTATATCTTCAGACTCCCTACACCTCCAGACTCCCTACACTTCCATGGTCCTTACTCCTTAAGAATCCTCACAAAGTCCTTACTCCTACAAAATATCCACAGGTCCCAGGTCCATTGTCTTCCCCGATGCTTGGCATCCTAGCAGTGATTCCAAAGTTCAGGATAAACCTCACACAGGCCTTATGCAGAACCAGGTCTCCTCTACAGGGGGCGCACCGTATGCACACTCAAAGTCAAGCCTTCGAATGAGGAGACATAGAAGAGTCCACCCCTCAATGGTCTACAACTATGAGAAGCTGCACAAATTTTGCTGTTTGAAAGAAGACCAAGGCGACATGAGTTGGCACCAGATGGCGGACAAAGGTCGGTGTTTGCAGACGCGATAGCGATTCCTAGTCCTCATGGAGCGTCTCTCGCACTCTATTCAATGCGGAGTCCGTGAATCAAGTTCATCTGGAAGTGAGGTTTTAATGTGACTTGAGTGGTAGGAAAGAGATCATTTGATTCATTGTAGATATTTGTAGCCCCTATACGCCGACACGCCTACCAATGCCACCATCCACTTCAGCTCTTCCTTGCGCCAGTCGGATGCAATGAGGGAATGCTAGAAATGTTAGCTGGTAGCTGACGGGTAACGGTTGACCTTACCTTTCTCAACGCCTGAATTGAAGTGGTAGACGTTATCATCGCCAAAAATTGTACTGCTTTGGAGTCGAACGGCCAACGATCAAAGTCTTCCATACCAATAGCTCCATCATCCTTGACATATTTCTGCATCAACTCCATTGTAATATATCCCAGTGCCTTAAAATCGACGAGGTCTGCGCCAGGCGACGAGTCGATGTCTCGGCAACACTCTTGACTTGCTGTCCACATCAGCGAGTGTTTAGGGGGTCGGGGCTCTAGCCTACCAATTTTAATGACCCCTTCTCTGGTCACGAGAACGTTCGAGCAAGTCAAAGCACCATGTTCTAGTTTCTGGAAGGCGAGGTAGGCGAGACCGTCAAGAATCTGCGTTGATCAGCATTCGCTCATCTACTCAGCATACCAGTAGTCTGATTCACCTGTCCCAGTATAGCTGCCAGTTGGATTTCAGTTGGATAAGCAGGAGATGAAACAATGTGAGCGAGGGAAATTGGAACGTAGGTACGATATGCACAGACCCTGCAGAGTGGAAGGCTTCGAGGCCATCCCCCTGTTGATCCGAGGTCGGGATAAATTACGTAAGCAGTCGCGCGTCTTCAACTCAAGTGCACACTGGGACGTCCACTCGACCCGCAAATAGCAACGAAATGGAGAGAAGTTACGAGGTCAGAAAGGCTATACAGGAACCTTCCTTCATATGCTAATCCAATATAGGGAGCCATACGCTGCCTTAACAGCAGGAAAGCGGCTGCGAAGCTCAACTTGGACGACATGCGCGGTTCGGATGACATGGTGGAATGGCTAAAATTACTCGGTCACTCAGTACAGGCCTACTTTCTTCAGTGATATAGAGATGTTGCTAAACAGAGTCACAGATCGAAGATCTAAATGGTCTAAATATCATACACGTAGCAGGGACAAAAGGAAAGGGCAGTACCTGTGCATTCGCTGCGTCTTTCCTCAAGGCGCATGGGAACGCCACTGGATATCCACGAAAGATCGGGCTCTACACATCACCACATATGAAAAATATACGTGAGAGGATTTGCATCGGTGGTGAGCCGATATCCAAAGAGCTTTTCACCACACGGTTTTTCGAAATCTGGGATAAGCTGCCGGACCACGCCACACCCAATTTGGATATTCCCCGATATCTCCAGCTCTTGACTCTTCTCTCGTTCCATGTATTTACTGAGGATAAGGTGGACGTGGCGATTTACGAGACCCACTTTGGCGGAGAATTTGATGCAACCAATATTATCAGCACGCCAATTGTTACAGCCGTTACATCAATTGCGATGGATCATGTCAGGCTGCTCGGTCCAACAATCGAAAGCATTGCCTGGCATAAGGCAGGAATCTTCAAATCAGGAAGTCATGCCTTTTCGACTCTTCAGGAACGGGCGGTTACTACGGTCCTCCAGCAGCGAGCAGCTGAGAGAGGAGTTATGCTGGAATTTGTTGGCGTCGACTCTGCACTTCCGACAAGCGCGACCGCCCTAAAGCCAAAAGTTCAGGGAATAAATTGCTCTCTGGCTCTCGCAGTGGTCCGCGCTTGGCTATCTGTGAAGGCACCTGAAGCGCAAAGTCACATGAAAGACGTTCTCACTCGTGGCATAGAGCAATTTTCCTGGCCAGGACGGTATCAGCAAATCAACGATCGGAATTGCCAATGGTTTCTTGATGGAGCCCACAATGAATTAAGTGTGCAATATGCTGTGCAGTGGTTCGCCGAGACTGTCTCAGAAAACCAAAAGTAGGTTACGATATCTAGCCCATAAGATAGGATCATATATTAAACATCTCTAGGAACATTGTATCCCCCACGCGCATTCTTATATTTAGTCATTTTTCAGAACGAGATGGCACGGCACTTCTGCGTTGTATCGCAAAATCTCTACAAGACAGTAACCTTCAAATGCAACATGTCATTTTGAGCACTTACGATGAAAGGCGAGATGGCAGAACCAGGATTGGTATGTGCTCGTGTAATAAGGGTAGAACACGAGCTAATTCTCTCGGCAGACAGAAATCTGAAAAACCGCTTCTCGCCGGAGGTCCAAGAGCGTTATGCCAAGGTTTGGAAGAATATTGATCATAAGGCCATGGTATCACGCGAACGAACAATTGAGGGAGCCTTACATCGGGCTAAGGAAATCGGTGATCAGAACGACGGTATGCAAACATTAGTAACGGGGAGTCTGCACCTGGTCAGCGGGGCGCTCTATCTCTTAGAGCCTGCCTGATCATCCGATACAACGCCTATATTAACAACAAGGAAACTAGAGGCATTCAGATTGAAAATATGCTGTGTTTTGATAGTCAGTCTTACGGAGGAGGAGGAAGGAGGAGGAGGGTAGAGGATGCTTTCAGCTCTGCGTATTCACAGATTACTCTTTGACATTTAGGGTCAGGTGACAGGTTTTCATAACACAAATTGTATGCAGACTACTTCACGGCTGCGCTTTGTCATCTTGTGAAAGACTGGTCGATTGAGTTGGTCGAATCAAACTAAGGGGAAAGCAATTTGGGCCTTTTGACAATGCGGGTCGTATACCAGCGACCCGCCGACCACTCGCAACCCAAAACGAGGGGGACCTTAAGACCCTCTAAACCTCTTATCAGCCTCCAGAATCTACACCAGACCTCTTGTTGGCTCGAACAGCCTTCTTCTTCGCAGGTCGATCCGACGATCCTTTAGGTGTAGGATACATTCGAGCTCGGACCGGAGTCCTGTGGCTGGAGCTAGCGAATGTATCCATGTCCAGGGCAAGTTCGTCAGCTGATCTCAGATTCTGGGTGAATGTGGTCGTTCGATGACTGTGATACGAAGCTTTGCGTGGATGACACCAAATCTGAATGTTCTGCATCTGGTACCTTGCCGTTCGCCGCAGCTATAAGCTCTTCTCATTTCTCTTTCGCCCAGTCCCTAGCGTTCCTCAAAGCGCCAGCTCCTTGTCGGAAGGTATCTGGGTTGCTGGTCATGGCAAATGAATTGAGCTGGGTCATGCGATAGTCGTTCGATCTCTTAGGATCTTCGGACGGAGTCGGATGAGTTATATACATGGTGAGGAGGCCACTAGGATGATAGGTTGATGCGATCGTATAAGCATTCTTATCGTATAGCGTATCCTGACCGACATATAACGGAAGCTCGTGTTACCCCCGGGCACCCACACTCCCACAGTACCGTCATATAAACTTTTCACTTGCATACGGCCGCATTTCCACTCGGACATTTCCCCTCCGCGAAGAAATTGGGCACGCACGGTGCGGCAGTGCTCGTTGACGGTGCGATGTAACGGCCTAGTGGTGTTTCATCTCCTTGGGCCGAGTTTGGAAGACCTTTTCAACTTTTGCGGCCGCAAGTTCTCTCTCAAAACAGTGTTAATGCTCGCCGACCAGCTCATTCGTCGTCTTCAATATATCCACTCCAAGAGCGTCATCCATCGAGACATTAAACCGGAGAGCTTCTTGATAGGTGTGGGGAACCATGGAAATCAGGTTTATGTGACGGATTTGGGGCTCGCCACAAGACGCTGTGATGCCCAAGTGAAGGCCAATACCGGTCGTGCCCGGAATGCACAGTTGATTGGCACGGCTCGGTACGCCAGCGTTAATGGCCATTCAGGTGTTGATAAGTAGGGCATCCTCGCTTCTTGCTGTAAAAACTGATCACCATCCAAGTCCAACATCGCCGCGACGACTTAGAGTCTCACGGCTACATGCCGCTCTACTTCCTCCGGGGCTCCCTCCCGTGGCAAGGTCTTAAGGCTGAAGATCTCACAGAGATGGATGAGCTGATATTAGAGAAGAAGAGAGCGATCAGTGCAGAGGATCTCTGCGGGGACCTCCCTAAGGAATTCGGGACCTATTTCGAACATATCCGCTCCCTTGACTTTGACGAAACACCAGCCTATACCTATCTGCGCAAGATCTTTCGCAATCTCTTCGTGCGAGAGGGCTTTGATCATGATCACGTATTCGACTGGACAATTCTGAAATATTTGATGAGTACATAATGAAGGAAATCCAAGCAAGAAGCCGGGGCTTTGTCGAACAGAGTTGACCCGGATCGGTTCCGAGTTGGGCTTAAAAACCGCAGTCTGCGCCTGAACGCGTCAACCGTGGAAGATCTGTTCACCCATTCGCTTTTCCAACCTCGACTTCTCCAAGCCAAACGACTCTCTCCTCCAAGAAGAGCAATATCTAGCCTCCATCCTCTCAAACCTCGGTCTCCTCGTCTATGACGGACACTACATCCCCACAGCCGCCTACCGGCAGTCAAAAACAGGTGACATCCTGTTCACGATAGCTTTGAACGCCCGTCTCGCTGCTAAGGGGCATAAAATTCGCAGCTTCGCAGTCCACCCCGGCAGCATAGATTCTGAGCTGCAACGGCACGCTGATCAGAAAGCATTAGGGGAGGCGAGAAGGAGAGATAGTGTCAATGTGGTTAGAAAGACTTTAGAGCAAGGGGCAAGCACGACGTTGGTTGCGGCGCGTGTGGGGATTGGCGTTAGGCTGTGCGTAGTTCGGCCTCTAGTCTCAGTTTCCCACTGGAAGGCCCATTGACTCTGGATATATCGGTTTATTTCTGTCTTTGCTGCAGATTTGAGGTGTTTGACGAAGGCTGGTGTTGCTGCAGTGTTGTCGGGGTCACCCTCCAAGAGCCTTCCCTGTATGCCTCGGGTCTGCGTCCATCCGGTCGCTTCTTTCGCCAACCTACCTGCTAGCTCGTTGCCTTCGATTCCTTGGTGGGCAAGGATCCAATAGAATTCGACATAGAGACCGTGCGTGTTGACCGCTGTCAGTCCTTCGATAATCTTTCTGATGATGTGTTGGCGCGACGGCCGTCCTGGGTTCTGGAGAGCTTGGAGGGCGGCCTGATTGTCGGTAAAATACACTGCATGGCGCCGATCGGATTTCGTAGCGATATAAAGTCCCATCAGGATACCCAGTAGCTCGGCGGCGTAAACATTTAAGGCGGTTCTGTCCCTAGGAAGGCCTGGGCGTGGGTGTTGAGGGCTGGCGCCACGGCAGCTGCTCCGACCTTTCCATTGATTCCGCTTCCGTCAGTATAGATGGCCAAAGGTGGCTGTCGCTCGCTGGTAATGTCTTTGTGCCGTCATTCGGCCGTCTCACGGTCTCCTGCTCTGGTAATTGGGGGTGGGGTCCACCAGAGTTCCACTACGAATGCTTCCCGGATTTCGAGGTTGTTCAGAGAGGGTTGACTTGGGTTATGTGATGTTGGGGGAGTATTCGCCTACTGTTCTTGGCACTTTCGATTCAGAGGCTAACTTCATCACTGGATCCATGTCACTTGAAGGTATACTTGGATGTGTTTCAGAATGGTCCGGCCATCGGTAGACCCAGAACACCTGGCACGGGTTCATCGATGGAACGCCGCAACAAGTCATGATTTCTGTCGTCGCCCCAAAAGCACGCCTTCGCAAATAATTTGAAAGCAAAAGTTATATATCTAACTGGCTGAAGGCCACTGAAAAGATTTCGCACTTAGCACCAGACGCTGTAGGAAATATGAACCCATTCCTGGCATGAAATGCCGAGCCACCTGCTCGCAGAGGATATCGTTTGCTGACGCGAGAGCCTTCCGGGCCTCTGGGTACTGGTGAAGCTCAAAATGTACAACGGACAGGAAAAGATGGATGACGCCTATATAAAAGTTCCTTTCTGAAAAAGTTTCGTACTTTCCCATAAGACCAAGTGCGCTCTCTAAACTTTGACGGGCTTCGGACCATCGAGACTCGTACCAACCTACTCGGGCTAAGCCGATCATCGAACGGACATGGCCTAATTGATCGACCACATCGTGGCTGATTATCCCATCAAAAACGTCGAGAAGTTCTCGAAGAACAGTCCTAGCTGCTTCTAACGTTCTTTGCTCGATAAAGGCCTCCGCCAGCGGGAGGGCTAGACGTCGGAAATGTCTTGAACGTTGCTTCCCCCGAGCTCTTAGCTGCTTGACTTCATCAAGCACTAAGTTTTCAGCTTCCTCTGAAATTCCTAGTTCACAGTAGACGTCGGCCAAATGGTGCATGACATGATAGCGACTTGCGTCACAAGGAATGGTCTTAAGACATTCCTCGAGGCAGTAGCGTGCGTGTTCGAATCGGCCTTCATATCGTGATACCCTGCCGATTACAGTATTCTTCATTCGAACCACTTGAAGCTCTAATCCGGAAGGTAGCGAACTCTTTACCTCCCAACTTGCTAGATATAATGCAACTTTATTGAAATCTTTGCGCAATATTGCATTTTCCGTCCGAGAGAGGAGTAAACGTCCATATGAACAGTGCGATCTGATATTTGTCGAGTCGGTGGAAATCCCGTTGAGAACATCTTGTATCACGACATCAGACCGACCATGGTTGCCCTTAAATCGTAACAAAATACTTTGCTGATTTACAATCGCCATCCGCAAGTGGTCTGGTATCCCAGTATCTTGGATCTTGGCCAACACTGAAATTGCACCGTTTGCGCGGGACGTAGCAACTAATTTGCACACTGCTAAAGATGCTTCTACCAAGCTATCACGGGCATGAGCTGGCAGAGCGGGGCGAGGCTCTCCCAGGACACATTGCCAAGTATGTTCGAGGTAGGGCAACAAGAGTTTTCCAAGGTCCTGAAATCTGAGGTTGTTGTTAGTAGCGTAATTAAGAAGCTATGAAACCATCCAGCTTACGAAGGTTCTAGGGCCTGATCCCGGGGATAGATGTGGGCCGTGAACATCAATCCAAGCAGGCTCAGCTCCTCGCGTTTGAATGATTGAGATATTCGATGCCGTGACTGATCACTGAGTGAGTACGCCAGCGAATCATCCGCCAATGTACCCAGCACAATCAAACCAAGCTGGATGCAAGACTTGATCGCTTGCTCGAGCTCGATCTGGCTTGAGAAAAGACGAGCGACCTGTTCACTAAGGCCAGCTTCGTGCAGAGTAACTTCACGCACGTTGCCGTGGTCATTCCATCGTTTCTGTGGAAAGAGTCCTCGATATAACATGTCCTTTCGAATTTCGGAACAGCCCAGAGAATATAAGAGAGCCGGGAGAGAAACATTATAATCGTTTCGAGGGCTCATCACAGTGTTGCGCCAGTTTGCAGGATTTTTGGTCATGCTCCGAACGCTCTCCTGGACTGGGGAATACGTGTTTGACGCTAAATGTAGAAATTAGTCCTGATCTTAATGACATTCCGTTGATCTCACCTGAAGTTAGAGGCCTATCATTGCTTTGGAAGGAACGTGGCACTAAGACCTCGAAATTAAGATTAAACGGAGTGACTGGGGTGCTCTTAGTAGCAGCATGAACTTTGTATATGCTCTCGACTGACTTTGGTACGCAATCGGAGTTGTAACCAAGGGCGGAGGATATTTTGTCAATCCTAGTACTCTCTCGTCAGCATTGCCTTTATTAATCGGATCGGGATCCATACGAAATTCTGTTGGCCGTTTGGTTGCATGCGTCAAGCAGAGTTGCAATGAGACCGGGAATGGTGTACTCAGGTCTTAGACAATCGCTGTAATCATGTTTTACGAACTCGTCTGTCTTGAGATGTTCAAGAATTGATCGTGAGTTTTCGTCGTTGTGGATCTGAGTAAGTTGGGAAACAGATAGTGCGTCTAAGAAAGACGTAAGTCCAGCTTCGTAGTTAGGGAGCTTGGAGAACAGACCAAGGAAGAACAGTTCTGTGGCCCGATAAATCGTCCAACCACTGCTGACTAGGGCAACAATAAGGCCATTTATCCACAGGGCGCTCTCTAGTAGTCTTCGACGGTCATACTCCCGACCGGCGACATGTTGCATTATCCGATCAACAGTCTCGTAAGAAACGCCCCGTTTCCTGAGGACTTGACAGTATGACAGCAAGATGAGAGCTTGGAACGTGGCAAATGACCTCTGGATTTTGGCGTTGGTAAGGGAGTCTCTAGTGAGCAAGGCGAATCTTTCCGCCAGGTCGACCAATTCGTGCTCTGAACGTCCATCTCCCCGGTATGGTTCTCTCTCGACTATGATATTGGTACGAGCAGTAAAAGCTTGGATGGCCTGCTCGTACTGCTCTACAGTGTTCAATTCAAGTTCGGTCTGTTTCTTACGCCACTCAGTGGCCATGGGAGCATGCCGTAGAAACCAATCCGCAGCCGCATCTTTTAGTGGTTTCTGTGGTGGTCTCTTCCGTGGTCCCTTTGCAGGTGCTCTTTTGAGTTTAGAAGTGTTTAATGATCCGGACGGGAGTTGTGATCCAGGCTCCTGTGATGGTTGTAATGGTAGTTGAGGTTCGGGCTGTTGTAATCGTAGTTGAGGTTCGGGCTCCTGTGATGGTTGTGATGGCAGTTGAGGTTCGGGCTGCTGTGATGGTTGTGATGGCAGTTGAGGTTGTGATGGCAGTTGAGGTTCGGGCTGCTGTGATGGATGTGATGGCAGTTGAGGTTCGGGCTGCTGTGATGGTTGTGATGGCAGTTGAGGTTCGGGCTGCTGTGATGAGTGCGATGGTTGCGACACTTCTTGAGGTCGCAATTCGTGCAGAGTCTTTCGCTTCTTGGAAGGTTCCCCAGATGGACGTCCGTCCGATAAGCCTCGCAGTTGCTCACGGAAGTAAGGGCAACGTTCGCAGTGCTGACGTAGAAAATCCAACTCGCTTCTCTGGACTTCAATGGAGACATCATCGACCGCCATCTATGATAGGCGACGGATGGGCAGCGTGCGCAGGATGTTCTGCAGAAGTCGGAGGCTGGAACCTCCATGCGCGCTATTCCTTATTTGCTACTATAGTAAAGTAACAGATACGGAATAGCGCGCACGGACCAGGTCGTGTACTAGTACAAACGAAGCCAAGACTGCAGGGATAGCGCCTCTAGTGCTTTTCTTTCCGAGCTCACTAGAGCTGCAAGCCTATCACCAGCACAATGATATAAAATCATACGTTGGGCTGGTTGATAGAAGGGATTCCTTTGTGATCTAGTCACTCTTGCAAGTTCTCTCAGCCGGATCTTCATAAACATATACGATGTCGAGTATAATCTTGCCGCCCTCCCCGCTCGATCTATACTTCTAGCGCGCCAAATCTTCCCACTTCGCTACTTAATATTCCTTTATGGGGATAAAACGCCGTCGTGCACAGGATCACAAATGACGAGAGTAGAAGAACTCGAGCCAATGCTGTATAAATTAATACGCCACTGGGAAGATCAGTGCCATTCGTCCCTGATTGCATTGACATCTGAAATCCTGATTCGGACCCACGACTAAGGAGAGGAGGGGAGAATGGGACTACCTTGTTCATGCACAGTTCCTATAAAGAACCCATGGATCTTGCAGCCTCGTCTTGAATAATTTCCTGCATATTGCCACGTTTGCCTTCTTCGCCCCGTTTGTTAGGCACCGCTTTGTCTCCTGCAGTTTTACCTGCACGCTTATAACCCCTGTTGTTTTCATTATGGAAAGAATCTCACCGAAAGCTCACCTAAGCGTGCTTATTTGTGTCCTCGTCGTTGATTTTGCGGCACTTCCTCTCCTGCGTTGGCAGCTTATCCGTTTGGGTTCTGAGCTATTCCGTCAACCACAGACATGGATCATGATACTGAAATGCGCAGTGGACTCCGCTCTAGTCAGTCTACTGGCGCTGGACACCTCAAAGGGGATTGACGACGGTAAGCGAAGAGTTATTCGGATATTACGCATGTTATAGCGAGTGATTGATTCGTCTAGGAGAACAGTTTGGGCTTGCTGTTGAACTACTTCTTCGCTTCTCTATCACATGTGTATCTATCTCAGAGGTATGTCTTCTATCAGAGGAATACATCAATGCAAATGCTAATGTTCAATCATAGCTCTTATTTACGCGGCAGATTTTCCCAGGCGTGAACTTACGCCACCGTGGATGGTGGTGGCGTAAACTTGGTCCCGTTGCTATCCTCACTCTTACGCTCTTGAAGTTTCTGCCTTTCATCGAGTACAGTCATGCCAGCATCGTGGAACTCGTATATGCTAACCTGAACTGCAGCTTGCATAAAGAGAGCTTACATTTCTGGACTGTTTTAAGTGCAAGCTTCCTGGAGTTTTTGCTCTTCAGTTTGATTTACTGGTGGACGCTCATCGACTCCAAAGATCATCGAAAATGGAGATCTGGTCTTGCTGGAAGCTCCATACTTTGTTCTGCAGTTGTCCTCGCGGCATTGATCTCTTCGGTGACGGGATGGAAGCTGTCATGGATTCGACATCTACTTCTCGAGATCTTGCTATTGCTCATCTCGATCCAGTCTTCGTTGCGCTGCGTTTATATCGAGAACACCCTCACCGCTCAAGCTCCCACCAAAAGCCGTGGAAGAATACCGGACGAAGCATCAAACGAATCGGTGCGTATCCTCAACCATGGTACTGGCTATGTAAAAACATCTACATCTACATCAAGGAAACCATTGAGCCGCGACACAGATGACCCTGTAGAGCTTTACGCGTGGAGCGCACTACAGATCCGAACGGCAAAGGAGCAAGGAATACGAGGGGGGAAGATGGTTCATACTCACTCCAGCGATTGCACGATGGGAGGGGTCAATACCGATTCCGGTGAGACTGGACTCCCTGTCGATCGCGCAGACTCTTGTTGACCCGCTCTTGTCGGCTTGATCTTTACGTTCTGACGTTGTATTGTAGCTCACATCCTTCCTCAAAGGTCCTCTGGTCCTGGCAGTCCTCGACGATCGTCATTCAGCTCCCGCACCTCGCCACCGCCGGGCTGGCTCCCTGAGATGACCGACTTCGCCCGAGGCCTAATTTACAACGGGGAAGAATCTAAATCGATACGCATCTTGCTGGAGACGCATTGGCCCGAATTGGCCGGCCGCGTCGAACTTGGCTGGTTGGAGTATTTGACAAGGCAAGGGAAACCAAAGGAATTGATCGAAGATTTCACACAGATGAGAGGCTATCACAAAAATGCCGCAGATCTAGGGAGGAGCGAGTATGAAGCAATGACGAGAGGAGGGGACGACCAAATCGCGCGACTTATTGTCGACAGCGATGCAACGCCAAGTGATTGGGACTTGGGTGTGCTTCGTGATTCCTGCCGCAATTACAACCTGCAACGTGCAGAGAAGACGAAAAGACAACTTGAAGAAGGAGTGGTTAGTCGCGTTGAGGCGGAGTGGTGTTGTCGTTGCAAAATAATGACAGATTTCTTCGAAGAGAAGTGCGTCACGCAGTACTGCGAACATAGGCGTTGTCGTCATTGCCGTGAGTTCAACAGAGTGGAGGAGGCAGAAACAGGCCAGAGGATGAGGCAAGGCGACTGAAGTGAGATGCTCTATACCCTGAATAACATCTTTTTAATACCTATCTCATGCCATCAGCGAATCAATAAGCTTTCTGGATTACACGCCCGAGCTTTAAACCTCATCAGTAGCAATCCTTAATCATTCGTGATCGATCGCCCCATCCGGAAAGGCATAAAAGAATTTTTCTTTCGTATTAGTTAGATCTTCCGTTAAGCGTGAAGGGAAGGTTGTAAGGGTCTGATTGCTGATGGGCGCAGATATAAGGAGGATTTCGCTCTATTTTGTTCTCGAAAGCCAACAGGTTAATTTTACTTTATCGTCTTACGGCAATCTCCAGATCTTCCATCGATCCAGCCATCAAATTCCGGTATTTTATGACTTGAGGAGCCTTCCCCGAACAGATATTACGGGCAAAATGAGTAACCTGTCACGTTCTCAAAACAGATACACTCGATTTGAGAACACACGATGGGTTCCCAGCTACCACGCAGGTCCAACACACGCCATCAAGTCAGAATATGGAACGTCATCTCAGTCCATGAACGGCATACCGACTATTCCCTCTCAAAGGCATAGCAACCACGAGCCTAGTGATGCGTATGTTAATTACGCGCAACTATCGCAGCTCCTTGATCACTCGCTCCAAAGCCCTCAGTTTCCACTTTCGCACCAGATGGCTCAATTTCAACCTTCAAGCCAGACATCTGAGCTTTCAATTGGGAATCAGGTGCCTCAGCTTCCGTATCCTCCCACCGCAAGAACTCCTCTCCCTCAGCCTCCGTACCTAGAGGAGAGTTCGCGCCCTTCGGGGGAAACCCCTTTTTATGTCAATGCTAAACAGTTCGAACGGATATTGAAACGGCGCGTTGCGAGACAACGAGTTGAAGAAGGGTTGGGATGTACACCAGGAAGCCGCAGATCATATCTTCACGAAAGTAGACACAAGCATGCAATCAGGAGACCAAGAGGACCTGGAGGCAGATTCCTGAACAAGGATGAGTTGGAGAGGCCAAAAAAAGAGGTGCAAACCGGCACTATCGTCAGATGTCAAATCCCGGAAACAAGGACTGGACCGAACACAAACCATGTGAAGGAGGAAAGTGCTGATTTGGTGGCTGGTATGCCAACTAATGATGGGAGAGGAGAACGGAGAGAAGAGGCTCGCAACGGCAGTCGAGATAAAGAGCCTCACCAACCTGAAGCCTGGCAAACCTCTATTACCCTGAGCCAATCCCAGGTCCATGCAAAAGGCTCCAATCATATCAGCAGAGCGATGACGACATCGTTCTGTGGAGCTGCGGAGCTGGAAGAGTTGCACAGAAGGTTTCCAACTAGGACGGCGGCTGATGTGCAACGTACGGAACGCAATTGTTGTCAATAATAAGGATGGTGGTGCAGATCGTTGGGATTTCAAGGCGTAGAGACCTGCAGGGCCTGAGTTTAAGTTGCGGAGGAGAAATCGTTTGGGAAATCGAGCGCTGAAGACGGACTTTCATGGCAAGATTGCCACACTATTCGAGGAGAGCTCGAGAGGAAGCTGTGTGGCGTTGACGAACGAACCCCGTAATCTAATAGTTGATCGCTACTTTGGCAAAAACTTCGGATGCTGGAAACGCTTGTCTGTCGAGTAATCTTTATGCCGTAACCAGTAATGCTCATCCAGGGAAAGATGGTAATAGCAATTTCGATCAGCGAACGCCCAAAGCGTAGGCGAGCAACTTCCAAGACCCTGTCAGTCATTGCAGCGCCGCAAGCCTGGCAGGAGCCTTCGTGGGCCTTTCCCGTTTCCTGACACTTAATTGTAAGACTGTTTGGCCTGCGCCATCTAGATCGGCTTCCTTATAAACCGTTGCCTTCTCCCCCTCCATCTTCCAAAAGTCAACATAAGCTCTCTCTGACAGGGCATAAGAATGGCAGCGAAGCTAGGATTCCAGCCCCGTATCTCCGTTATAACGGCCTTTGGTGACCCCTGTTCGTTTCTTTCTATCACCATATCAGTCTTTCCTTGGTTCCCTTCAGGGTGGGACGGTGGATTCGCCTCCCTCAACACGCATACTTTCTCTGCCACCGTGGAGGGCAGCCAAGATCTGGTCCCCGTGCCCGACATTCAGCTTTTCCCACCCAAAGTTTCCACGCCAAGATGGGAAGCCTGTCGGACGATTCGCGTCGCCTCTGACCGGATCCCACCCAAGCTCACCGTAAGCTTTTGGGGTCGCTCGAGCAGGGGAGGTACCGAAATGGTCAAGATTGGCGTGAAGGAGGCGACGTTCTGTGGGATACCAAAAGTTAGTCGGCAGGCCTTCCTTTGCTGCAACTTGAACTGATTGAGTATAGCCCCAATTTCGCGCCCGCCCAGAAGACCTGTCAAGACAGAACAGATGGCCCAAAGGCATTACCAGATCCCGGAGGCAAGAGTCGTGGGACAGCGAAAGTGGAAGCGTGACGACGATAGAAGAAGGAGAGGAGGCGGATATAATTGCGGTGTTACCTGCGCGTGTAAATGCACCCTTCACTAAAATCTGGTTCCATGACAATCATCATGAATGATACGTGGCTGGCAGGCCACGAGCTGTCGGGCTTCGGGAAGACCTCTTGATGCTTTCGAAGACCGCGAGGCGAGGGCTTTGGTGTGCTGGTGGACGATCATCCAGGCTGCTTTAGGGGAAAATCCGTAGCTGCCGTAGGGATCTAATTTATTGGTGTACATGCTGCAGGTGCTCATGGAGATCGAAAGGCGGCAGAATGATGATCGCCATAGGCTTCTCCAAGAGTTTTAACCCCACGACTTTGGCAATCTCTATTTTTCATGACCGAACAAGCTTCCCAAAGGTTCTGGGCGGGGTTCACGCGTATCGTGCGGCCCTTTAATATGACAGGTCTGACTCCCGAGTCACTCCTCAACGGCCCTTCACTCCAATCGATGTCAAGCAAGAAAGCTGCAATGGAACGTGATCCCCACACCGTAACCCGGTTACCTACAAGCAGTGGATTGGACGTTTCGAGCATCACATCCAGCTCTCCTCAACTGACCGCTTCTCCTTACCAGTAAGTGATCAAGACCGGTGCCCATGACGTGGCCCGTCGGAGGATGAAAGCTTACTCTTTTGGTACGAATCGCAGCCAGCGTAGCAAACCATCTGCCCAGCAGAAATTATCCCTTGCACGAAGACGTCTGTTCTACGCCCAGACGATTACAAGATTTGAGAGGCAATTTCGGTATCCGTTGTGGGAAAGTGAGAAGGGACACTTGGCTCAGCTTCTTCATTTAAATGTGGAGAGCCCTGTAAGGAACGAGGATGCGATTCGGGACGCTTCCTCACTTCCACAGCGAGCACAAGGTTCAGCAAAGGTTGCTCAAAGTGATCCTCGAAGTGAGAGAGAGGTACGCGACGACCTAACATCGGACGCAGCAAGGGTACATGAAGGAGATACCACAGGACACGGAAGGGAAGCAGCAGAAGAGAAAGACGACAGCGAAGTGGACGACGCTGATGATAGAGAAATAGAGGAAGCATTACAGTGGCTCGGAGCCGAATGGGAGTCCATCACGAAGATTCTCAGGCAGAGTGACCCGGGAGTGTATTGGGAGAATGTTTATTAGGTAGCCATGAAGAAACGGAGCTCTCCCACTCCGGTAAAGTTCGGAGTCGGAAGCAGCGAAGTGAATGCAACTCCTCTTGAGCCAGGGAACACTAAAGCCAGCATTGCAAGCCAAGGAGCAGGGACGTATATCTAAGCGTAGTCATAGAGGCGTAGACGGACCTCCAACACATGTCCAGGCCTCGTCGGATCTGCGACTCGGCCAGCCCTGCAGTAGTCTTCGTAAGCCTGTTCCGTTTCCTGCATTTCCCACAGAATTGATATGCATGCCTGATCACACCGCGTCCGGGGGAGTCGTCGGTGATGTGGGCCCACGGAAGTAGCGACAATGTCCACGCTGGCTTACCAGCTTGCGTTGCAAGGGCAATGATCAGCGGCTGATGATGCTCCATAGACTGGACGCCCTCTATTGCGCGTAGAAGCCCTCGCCTTGATTCCTCCACGGACAAATTAGATTCACCGTGTTCCCACGCTAAAGACACTGCAGAAAGGCCAGGGGTGGTCGACCCTTCACTTATAAAGACCGTGCCGACGGTCCTCGCTTTATTTCTGTATCTTCTGATTTCAGAACCAAACAAGCTTTGACCTCAGATAAATCAACCCGGGGAAACCACATGGCCAATACCGCTCAGATTCACGGTGATCCCTGGAAGGCTGCGATAGATCGCGCGATTCCCGCAGTTGTCACGATCCACTCCGCCTTCCCATACTCTTTCGACATGATGCCACGCTTGTGCGGTGAGGCTACAGGGATCGTCGTGGACGCAAATCTTGGTATTATCTTGACGAATCGTCATGTGGTGGGCGAGGCACCAATGTGTGGTCGAGCGGTGTTCCAGACGGGTGCTCGTCAATGCGCCATCACCCCCTACTACATCGATCCGATCCATGACTTTGCTCTGTGCAAAATCGACGTCGAAAAACTACACGGTCTGCCTCTGAGAGCGATCGAGCTCAGGCCTGACCTGGTCGAGGTGGGCCTGGAGATTCGCGTCCTCGGCAATGATGCGGGACAGGTTATGAGCATCCTCCCCGGTGTCATCAGCAGGGTGGAATGCAATCCGCCACATTGGGACGCTCGTAAGTACCGCCACCCAGACGGGTTGACATCACGGGTTAACGCACCCTCCAGTGACTCATTACCTCCAGGCGTCGGCCGACACTACTGGAGGAAGCTCAGGAAGCCCAGTGGTCAACAAAGACGGATTTGCCGTGGCGCTGATGTCAGGCGGTTCCTTCTTGGCGTCAACGGACGTATATCTGCCCCTTGATCGGCCCTTACGTGCTTTGCGAGCTCTCCAATCTGGACAAATCATATCAAGAGGCACGATTCAAAGCCATTGGGAGTTGGAAAAACCTGCGGACTGCCTAGCACGAGGTTTGAGCGATCAAGTCATCCAAGAGTACAGTCCAGATGGTTCCGGCTTACTGGTAGCCAAGATGGTCCTACCTGAAGGTCCGTCCCACGCTAAGGTCATGGAAGGAGACGTACTTCTTGAAGTCAATGGTGAAAATGTTGCGTCACTCTCCCGATTCGAGGATTTAATGGACGATGCCATTGGGGACGGGATCAAAGTCCGAGTCAAGCGTCGCCAGGACGATCATGACTTGGTGCTGAAGGTGCAGGATCTTTTTCAGCTCACGCCACACCGAATTCTCCAGTTCGCCGGTTCCACCTTTCACGATATCCGCTATTACACTGCGTTTCGCTACAACGTCCCTATCAAAGGCGTCGTTCTCGCCGACGCCGAAGGCTCCTTCAAGCTAGACGGCGAATACAAGTTGATTTGTTCTCTTAACAACCAACCGACACCCCATCTGGATGCTTTCATCAAAGTTGCTCAGGGGATCCCTGGTGAGTACCGATCGTTCGCCTGCGAGATGGCCGTGCTGACGCGATCAGACCAAATGAAAACCGCCGTTGAGTATCGAAACCTCGGCGATCCCTCTAATGCATTCTATGCCACTATCGTAGTGGACCGTCACTGGTTGAGGGCACACATGCTTCTCCGAGCACGCGACGAGAACATCGGCTCTTGGAGCATCAGAGACCTTGGACCCGCACCGCCTGCCGTCCCACTGGTGAAGCAGGTGTTACCATCAGGGCCGGCTACGGAGTGCCATCATGCTGTGCGGAAGATCGTAACAAACCTAGTGCAGGTGCGGACGAGGATCCCGTACGAGACTAGTGGCGCGCCGCACGAGAAAAGGACGTTTCTGGGCCTCGTGATCAGCGCCGACGCAGGCTTTGTGGTCATTCCGCGAAGTTTCAATCCTTCCGACCTATGTGACTTGTCCGTCGTTTTCAGAGACTCGGTCGAGCTTCCGGCGAGGATGGTGTACGAGCACGCATTAGGTTTCGCTGTGATCCAATACGACACCTCGCTTGTCCAAGGCCCAACAAGAGGTGTAACGTTCAGTAAACGAGAACTCAAGGTGGAGGACAAGACAACCATCTACGGGCTCAACCGAGACGGTTCGGGCCCTTGTGCAGTCAGCACGGCCGTAACAAGCATTGGGCCGCTGATAGGCGAGTATGAGCCGGAGCTATCGTACCAGCCAATCAACGTGGATGTGTTGCACCTCGAGAAAGACTCCATCTGCGATGCTGGCGTGCTGCTTGACGACGATGGAGATGTGGAGGCATTGTGGCTCCCGTTTCTCACAGTCCCGTTTGAAACCCACGTGGGCGTCCAGATCTCCTTACTGACGCCAGCGTTTGAAAAGCTCCAGCAAGGGATCCTCCCACCAGAATGTAGGATGCTGGAGGTTGAACTCGCAAAAGTTTACAAGAGCGATGTACAGGTTTTTGGTGTGTCTAAAGGTATGACCCTCCTCCGAATCGTGCAAGGGTTTTTGCTAATGCATCACAAAGATACGATAGAAAATTTCCCGCAAAGAGAGTTCATCCGGGTCGCGAAGGTATCTTGCAGCCAAGAACCGACAGGCCTCGCCGCAGGTGATATCTTGTTGATGCTGGGGGACAACGCAGTGACGCAGATGTCAGACCTGCGTGACATGTTTGCCCTTGAAAATTTAAATATGTCGGTCGTTCGAAACCAAACTGAGATGAGGGTGAATGTTCCGACCGTCGCGACGTCTAGCTGGCAGAGCGACAGGGTGGTCTGGTTTTCCGGAGCTCAGCTCGAGCCGCCGTACTTTCCACTTCCCCTGTGCGCCCGGAAATTGTACAGTCAGATCTTTGTGACCAGCTGGCGCAGTGGAAGCCCAGCGGACATGTACGACCTCTCCGTTCGCCACTTTATCACTGGCGTCAATGGCGTAGCCACGGAGGACTTTGACAGCTTCACAAACGAAATCAGGAAGTTAGCGGGGAACAGCTATTGCCAGATTACCCTCGTCAGTCTGCAAGGCCTTACCAGGACTGTCTCACTGATGCCAAATTTGCGAGACTTCAAGACCATTGACGCTCGAAGGAACGAGAAGGAGCCTTATGGTTGGGAGTTTCAGGAGCTTTGACGGTATCAAAAGTATCGGATTGGTTCTGAGGTTTAAGAGACCATCAACTTCTCTGCTCTGAGGCCTTGTTCCTTTGGTTTGGGACACTAGCTGGGTTAATAAGATACAGAAACTGGTTCGCGCAGCTTCTTACGAGTAGCTTTATATTAAGGAAGGATGTAATAATATCAACGCCCACCTCTTGACGCCTTCTTCTCCCTCCAAATTTGCACCAAGCCCGGGGCGGTGAGTTGACCATTCGTCTTGGAGGAGCTCTTCCACGATTGGTTGGTCTCGTGAATACAGCTTCATGATGTTGCAGATAGAGCTCCTGTGTCCCACTGGTTAACCCTTATCCGTGGAAAGATAGGAGACCGGAGACGGATGACGTACAACGACCCTTGCGTCTAGATCTGGTGGGAACCATTAGCTCGCGGACCTCGGGCGGGCGGGGCACCTCGGCGCACTAATCATAAATCCTAACCATTCCAACGCACCATATATTCATAGCCCTTTTCCACCCGTCTCTTGCCAATAATCTTTTTGATCTCCCATTCCTGCTCTTCAAGTGAGGCATTCGGAGCCTGAGACTGCTGAGAAAGTGGTGGAGTGATGGCACTGGGAGGACCCGCGACCGCTGCTGCTCCATGATCTTCTTCGCTGACGACCCGCCCACATGGACGCTGCGGTAGAACGGTATTTTGAGAGGTCGGGCGGTCAATGGGTTCGATGGTAGGTTCGGTAGTAGAGGTACTCAAGCAACCGTGCGTCTTTACCTGTTCCCTGGGATGGGAGCTTTGGAGGGTTACAGGGCCAATCTTAGAATCCACGCTCGTGGCCCTGGTAAAGCCGCCCATCTCGCTGGTCTGTTCGTCATCCTCAAGCACGAAAGTGTTGTCTGAAGTATGTTAGAGAAAAGGCCTGGACGCTGGTCAGAAATGCACTTAGGAGGGCTCACTTTGACTATTACCAGCGCCATTGAATCGACTAGAGTCTGTATTCTCGCGTTGCTGGAGGTCTGGCAGAGGGGGAGGTCGTCTAAAGACCTGCTTGGGTTGCCATCGGAGCCGTGCGAACTCAAGATCGCTCAGGTCATCGTCGGTATCATCTGTCTCGTGGACAGATTCTTTCGAGAATCATTAGACGTGGTATACGGCGACGAGGGCCTGCGGACTGACCTGTACGACGCAGATTCTTTCGGTCTTGGCGAGCTTGTTAATCTGCGCAGCTGTAGGATTTCGCCCGCCCCACATAGCAGGCTTGATAGCTAGGAGTTGAGAATGCATTTGGATGAGAGATCTGTAAAATGGTATGATCAAAGCTAAGACGCAGACTTCGGACTAGCCACATCTTCATGCTTCCTGATTCGATATTGGGATACGATGGAAATAATTCACTCGTCCTTGACTTTCGCGAATATCAGCCAGCAGTAGTTCCAGCTTCAGTCGCTTAAGGTGTCTCCAATACCGTTGCATTAGATAGTAGCTCTGGTACTCCATAATGATAATCACTCCCGACATTAGCTACATACGGAGCATAAGTTGAACGAAGATATCGAAATGCATGACCTGCCATAACTCTCTTCTCGTGACACGCGCTTCCTAGTCTGCTAGGTCAGATCCAGATGAGACGGCAATTAGTGAAGAGGTACCATTTACTTAACGCCTGCGTTTTAACGCTTTTTTCTCCTTCCAGTTTTCCACCAACCCCGGCGCGGTGAGACGGCCTCCGTACACCCAAGACGACTTCCATCGTACGAGGTATTGCTTGCGGGGCCTCCCACGCCCTTGCTTCATATCTCTTTCGTCGACGATTTCTCCTTCCCAACTCTGTTGCTCGTAGATGATAGCCATCCGAGATCGTTCGCCTACAGACTCCATCTTACCATCATCACTTGTATCTCCCCCGAAGCCGGTCGAGTGAGAAGAGGTAGGCCGAGGGTTTGAGCTATAGTGGGGTCTGGAAGATCTATGGCTGCTGATGTCCGACTCGTCCCCCGTCACGTTTTTCTCATCTGAAGAAAGTGGTGACGAAAAGCGGCGACGTTTGACACGACGCTTTACGCGAGGTTTCTCTCTGGCGAAAGACAGGCTTTCCTTTGCGGAACGTAGTAGAGGCGTATCGCTGTCGGCCCTCTTGCCGTCGTCTTCCATATCTTCTTCTCTTTCTCTTTGATTTTCCTCGTCGCCCGCTTCCGCCTCTTGACGGTCCCATCGCTCTTCGTTATCCTCACCGGCTGATGGGCCAGGCCCGGTATCTATACGATCCTCGTCTCGAGACTCCCACGCCTGTTTCCCGGGTGTCGACGAAAGGAGCACTTTGAGGTTTGGAGGAGGGGTACTGGAGGTAGAGGTATTGGAGGTATAATAGACCTTCTTCTCGGGGAAGGACGAACATCTGGTTCGACTAAATCTCCGTTAGCATTAAGATCATCGCGTAGGCCTTGTTGGGTCCTTACTCGACCCCTGAGCTCGCTATCGAAGTTAACTGGGTCTCGGGCGTATCCGACTCCTCAAACTGTCCGTTAACAGTCGGGTAGTCGCTGTGGTAGCCGCTACTATCGCCACCGCCACCGGCTTCTCGCTCAGCGGAATCGACATCGTCACCTTTCGAGTGATCGTTATCAAATATCATCGGCTCATCTGTAGACCCTGTAGACCGTTAGTCTCCATTTCAGCGACACACGGAGCTGCTGGACCCGCCCTTTTTTTCACTTCGTCTCGAGTCGGGAGTGGTGACCCCAGCGCAGTCCTCCCTAATCATATGTTCTAAGTATCCCGCTTTATGCTCACCGCCGAAGCCCGCTCGTTCGGACTGTCTTATGGCTCCGGCATTGAGTAGCAACTGCTCGAGGGTTGGGAGGTTATCGTGGTCTCCGATAATGCTGTGATCGAGGTCACCCGTGATATAGAATGAGTTTGAGGCATCTTTAATCATTAATAACTGTCCGGGGAAAAATGACTGAAAGCCTACCTTTGACGTCGCCTTCTGTTCCTTTATGATCTGGTGCTGGTTCGCGGAAAGGACTGAATTGTTCTCTTAATGGCGAGTCGGTCATATCTATAAACTCAATTGGATTGTCGCCGCATAGTCTTCTCCTCCATCTACTGCTTGGTCCCGGAGCCTTGAGAGGTTTCCCGTCTCCAAGAACCATGGGGATATTAAAGTTCAATGCCTGGGACACCTTCTCGCGAGGCAGACTTGCCTTAGTCGGGGGTTGATAAAATTGAATGGAATTCAAGTCAGCTAAAGCCATTGTGGGACTCAAGCACGAAAGTAGGGGGGGGAAAGAGGAGGAGAGGGATAATTTTGGGTGGAGTCTAAGACGAAGGTCCAAGGTGAACGGAGGCGGCGAGGCGAGGTTCTTATACGTTTCTGAGTCGTACGTACACCGGCACTGCCTAGCCTCTCTCCAACAAATGAAAGCTGAGGGCCACCGCCCTATCTTCCTTGCTCGTACCCCCTCTCTTTTCCCCAAGACCATCGATCGCCAATCCCTGGCCATCGCTGCTCAACCGCCCCATGCCGAGCGTGCACGGATCCTAATCGTTCATCTCATATCTAACGGCACGCGCTGGCGCAGCTCTCGGCCAATAGAGGCTCGTCTTCGATCCACGTCCCACGCAAGCTGAGCCTTCGCTGCATCCCTCGGAGATGTCCAACCATCAAATCTCCTCAGCTGCTGTAGCCTGGATCTTCCAGTCAAGACTCCCGCAGTGGATTGGCTGCACTGCGCCCTCCACCATGGCTGCCTAAAAGCGAGATCGAGGTCTCGTGGCCACGTCACCAGGTCAACGCCATTGCGGCATCCTTGTCGGCACAGGCATGCAGACACGCAAAACACCGCTGTCGATCGAGGCGAAGCTAACTCTCCTAGACCTCCATTCGTGGGCTTATAGCTCACCGCCCGGTATTTGGCGTCACGCTCAGGCCCCTTGGTGCCAGGCCATCTGGTTATTGCCGAGGTGCGAACCCTGTTGGTACAGCCAGGCAGACATATAGAAAGCCCGAGCGTATCGCGATAAGGGATGAGGCATTTCGTTCATTAGTCGTGTGGCAGGCATCCTGGTCCAACACTCGTATCGCTGTAGGATCCTCGCCGCAAGCTGAAGCTCTCAGCCAATGTCGTCGTAGAGTCGCAGGTCAGCTGAGCAGTGATGAAACCGTGACCGGCGAAAAGGGCAGAAGCAGCGGGATCAAGAGCGGCAGAGTCAAGTACATGGAGGCTTTCAGCTCGCCCCGAAATGGAACCATCTCCGTTCGAGCTGAGCTGAGCTGCAGTAGCGGTGGGGGGGGGAAGGGGGGAGCGAATGAGAGGGCGCGATTGTTGCGCTCGCCCAAGCCGTAGATCCGACCCGGTAAGTTCGACGGACGAGGACGAGAAGTTGGAAGGATGGAGGGCCGAGGATCGATACGAGGCGGTTTTGGCGAAACGCCTCGTGCACGGTCGAGGCAGGGCGATCGGCGATGGTCGGAGGAGGGGGGGCGCAGACCCATGAAAGAGCGAGGGAGGCGGCAAGGGGTAAAAAGAAAAGATGGAGGAGAAAGGAAAAACAGCGAGGGACGGACGGTCCTTATACCTCGAGAAAGCGGCGGGACGGCGGAGGCGCCGCGCTTTGCCCGAACCGGCCACGCCAACCTTGTTCGGGCGGCCGCTTGCCTGGAAGCCGGAAAGCGCGCCCCTTTGGCCGTCCGCCCGTTTATAAACTAAATTTAAGTACTTATATTAATTATTTTTAAGTATTTAGTATACCTTATACTATTAAATTTATAAGATTTAGCCCTCTTATTATTACTATTAAGGGTATTATAATCTAGCTTAGAAAGAGCTACCCGCTTAGAAGGTATTATAAGGGAGTTAGAGGAGCTTAGTTTAATATAAAAAGGGTAATAGTAAGTAGGTTAAAGACAGCTAGTATAAGTTATATATAATAGATAATTAGGGGGAGTATTAAAATCTATAATATACTATTAATAGTAATAATAGGTAGGGAGAAAAAATCCCTAATAAGATTAATAGGCGCTAAGATATTAGACTATTATATTAATTTTAGTAGGTAAATCTATTTATAATAATATATCTTTTAAACTATTATACCGATTTTTATAATTTTTAAAGTAGTAGGTATGTTAAAATAAGTTATATAACTTATTCTAATTAGAGAATATTATAGAGTGTTAGTACGTACGTAGGTAGAATATAAAGAAATATTAGACTTTTAATATTTAACGTAATTAACGCTAGTCCTAAGGAGGTAATTTAGGGGACTTTAGACTAATTAATAAGCTGTAATAAGCTTAGAGTCATAAATTATATATATTCTATTATAGTAAAGAAGATATAACTAGGTTAATATAGAATCTACTCTACTTTATACGTTTCGCTTAGTAATAGCGGAATACTTCTGCCTCCCTAATACTTTATTATTCTTAATAGCCTTAATAGCTTTCTTAATTAATTAATCTATATAAATTAAAAGAGTCCCTATTAATATAGTAGTAATACTATATAAAAGGCTTTATAATACTAATTAATTATCTTAAACTATTAAAAATATTAAAGCTACCCTTATAATACTAATAATCCCTAAGTCCTCTAGTAGTATAAAGAAGCCTATTTCTTTATAACTAATCTATCTCCATTTATTACTATCTATTATAATAGTAATAAGCCCTAATAGTATACTCTACTACTATACTTAGGTATAATATTATACTACTTTAGCTTACTACTAAAGACTTTAATAGCCTCTTTTATTATATTTTATACTAGAAAATACCCGTAAAAATTCAAGATTTTTACGTTAGAAAATTACCCCTACTACCTAGCGTTTAGTAGGTGACGTGAATAGCAGGGAATATATTAGACACATTAGTAGGTGGGGTGAATAGTAGGGAGTATATCAGATATAGTAGGCTATTAATAACACGGATATTTCCCCCTATTTAGATTAATATTAGACACGTTAATAGGTAACGTAGATAGCAGGGAGTATATTAGACACGTTAGTAGGTAGCCTATATATATAATAGCATTAGCTATATTATATACTCCTATTCTAATAGCATTCCATACCTAGTAATAAGACGGATATTTCCCCCTATTTAGCCTAATATTAGACACGTTAGTAGGTGATGTAAATAGTTAGGTTTTTAGCCTATAAATACGACAGCATTAGCCTATAGACCTATATAGCGATATAGGTTATTCTAATAGCGTTCTATACCTAGTAATAAGACGGATATTTCCCCCTATTTAGGCTGATATTAGACACGTTAGTAGGTAATATAAATAGTAGGGAGTATATTAGACACGTAGGTAGGTAGGCGGCCTATAAATATAATAGTATTAGCTTATAGACTTATATAGCGATATAGGTTATTCTAATAGCATTCTATACCTAGTAATAAGACGGATATTTCCCCCTATTCAGGCCGATATTAGACACGTTAGTAGGTAAGGTAAATAGTAGGGAGTATATTAGACACGTTAGTAGGTAGCTTATAAATATAATAGTATTAGCTATATTATATATATACACCTATTCTAACAGCATTTTATACCTAGTAATAAGACGGATAATTCCCCCTATTTAAACTAATAGCTAACACGTTAGTAGGCGTTATTATAGAATAGGTAAAATATAAATAATAGTAGGATTTTTATTATTTATAATCTATATTCTAGCTATTAGTATATAGAATTTAGTAGGTAAATCTATTTATTCCGATATATCTTTTAAACTACTAGACCGATTTTAATAATTTTAATATAGCTAAGTAGTATGAAATAGACTAAATAATATAATTTATATAGAAAATATTATAATACGTCGGTATATACGTAGGTAGAATATAAAGGATATTAGGAATTTAATATTCTTTAGAAAAGTAGGCTAAACTAAAAGCGGTTAAATAGGGGTATAAAGCGATAAATCTATTAGATAAGAGGTCCGGGAGATCTTTAGGGTTCGAAATTACATATATTCTATTATAGTAAGAAGATAAGTATATTACTTTTCTAGTATTTCTTCCCTAAGATTTAAGAAGCCTTTCTTTAAAAGGAAGCTATTAAGGTAGCTTAACTGCTATTACCCCTTAATTATTATCTTATTATATTAGTAAATTAAATCTATAAATTTATCTAGGATACTAGTAAAGTATATATTTATAAGGTATTAGAGACTATTAGGTATTATATTAATTATATTATTACTTATTATAAGCATCCCTTATAACTAGGGATCCCTAAGTTAAGTAATTAATATACTACCTTAGTAGAACTATCCTTCTATCTATTTAATTAGGCTACTAATAGCCCCGCCTCTTAAAAAGTAATTAAATATTTTATTAAGAGTACTAAGTAGTACTAAAGTCTCCTATAACTCTTATTATATTTTATAAAGTATTAGCTACTATTAACTAGGAATAGTCCTAAGAGATTCCTATTAGTTAAAATACCTACTATATCTTCTACTCTTACTCTATCTAACATAGAATTATCTATAAGAATACCCTTAGTAATACTAAGTATTATACCACTAAATTTTAGTATAGATCCTATAACTTATAAGACTTCTACTAAAGAAGCTATATATAAATAGCCTATTAGACTAGTATAATATCTAGTTATAAGTAAGAATAGTAGTTTTACCAAGGCTTAGCGTACTAAGTTATAAGAAATAATTACTAGTATTATACTACTAGCCCTACTACTAGTACTAGGACTAGTAGATCCTAGTATACCTCCTAGAGTACCTTATAATAATAGTACTCCCCGCTTTAAATCTAATAATATTAGATATTTTAATCCCTTTTATAATAATAAATCTATAAATACCACCTCTAATATTAAATATACTAGTAAGACTACGTATTTCTATAATATTTATATATTTATAAATTATATTAAGGATATTATTTAAGTAAGGGGTAATACTATTATCTATATAAACCTTTAACTATATCTCTAAGGAATTATATAGGGATAGTATACTACTAAGCTTAGAGAAGGTAATAAATATCTTATTACTTATAATATTAATAAATAGTATTATCTATTAATATAATAATAGAAGGCCCTATATTATATTAATATAAGTATACTAATTTATAAAAAGTATATTATATAAGATACTTCTTAATAGAGAGAGCCTTAGGAGTACTCTTAAACTATTATAAGAGTAGCTAAGGATTTAGAGATTAGGGTAATAAAGGATTATATTCTTCTTATTTAGTATAGTCTTAATATAAAATTCTAGCGCGATATTCTTAAACCTAGTAATAATACTAATTATAATAAGTTCTTTACCTTATTAGATTATAGGAAGTATTAATAGTAGAATTATATATCTTAATACTTAAAATCTTATTAGCTATCTTAGTAAAAAAAGTATAGTAGGTATTAATCTCTATTTTAACCTTCTTAGTCTTAATTTTAGTCTCTATTTTAATCTTAATCTTAATAGCCTTCCTAGTAGTTACTACCTTCTTAACTATAGTTATAAAATAATAATAATACTTACTATAATAATTAGTACTAGAAGCCTCTACTAGGCTATTAACCCTACTAAGGCTATTAAAATTAGAGTAATTAGGGCGTAAACATTTATACCCTCCTAGTATAACTAATAAGACTTTAAATAATAGTACTAGCCCTACTAAATAGGTCTAATTTATTTAATAAGTAACCCTAATAAGGTCTTTAATACTAGGGGAATTAAAATTAAAACTAGAATTAGAATTAAAGAAATTACTTTCCCTTTAAATTATAAGGGGAATAATAGTAATAGCCTCTAAGACCTCTATAAGTCTACTAGGCCGCTATTAAGGAAGCCTCTAAGGGATAGCCTTCTTAAAGCCCTTAAGGTTATAAATAGGAAGGTTTATACTAGGATTTTACTTATAAGCCCTCTAATTTCTACTAGGAAGGTTCTTATAAACTATCCTAGGAAGAAACCTTATAATATTATTAAGTATTTATAATAGAAGATATTAAACTAGATAATAGCTTTAAGAATAACTATAAAAATTATTTCTCTATAACTATTCCTTTATTAGATTATAAATATTATTACTACTAACTAAGATTCCTATTGAAGAATAAACTCTTTAATTATCTTTATAACTAATACTAAAAGGCTACCTTATTAAAGCCTTTTATAATTATCTTAAAGCCTTTTATAATTAATCTACTAGCTATAAATACTCTAGTAAATACTAACTTAGTAAGTTATTCTATAGAGGATCCTACTATAATTATTTTATTAGCGGTAGGTATATAAGGGATAAGCTATACTTTTAAGAACTATTATTATACTATTATAACTATTAGGTAGACTAATAATAATAAAGATATTAAAGTCTATTCTTATCTAGGATATATAATATTAATTATAAATTTAACTTTTATCCTTATAAGTATAGAAATTAAAACTATACCTACTAGTATTCCTATTAGGGGTCTTAGATCTATAATTTATTATTTTAATAAATTTACTATTATAACTTTCTTCCTTTAAGGCTCTATTAATAATAATAAGCCTATAATTATAAATATTACTAGGGAAATTTATATTATAAATAATCTTAAAGCTAAAATACTTATAAGAGCTAATATTCTTACTTTAGAAGCTATAATATTAGATTTTATAAAGTAATAAATTACTATTAATAGCTATTAAAATATTAAAATCTTAATAAATACTTAAATTTACTCTTTACTAGTAAAACGAGTAATTAAGAATAAGAAAAAATTCTTAATTCTTATAAAGATTACTACCTTAGTAGCCGTTATCTTTAATAGGACTTTACTAGATATTTAAAACCTACTCTTTAAACCTTCTTATAATCTTAATCTTAGATACGCTAGTAGTATATTTACTTATATTATTAATACTTCTCTTAAGAAGGTCTTTATTAAAAATAATATTAATAAGGATATCTTTATTCCTAGGAAGGTAAGATTAGGTATTATAAAAGAGTTTAATTATAATAGATATTTTATAATTAATACTTACTATTCTAGCCTTATAATTAATAGTTAGTATAATAGTTAAAAGGTTAAATAGGCTAAAATTATTATATTAGCTATTATATTAGCTATATCTATTATATCCTTATTAATTATAATTAATAAAGAGGCTTTTATAACCTCTATTATATTTATAGTATCTATTAGTTAGGCTCTTTCCTTAGAATTAAGTACTATTATTAATCCTAGTCTTAAGAATATACTTAAGAATAGAATTAGGATCTATAAAGAACTATATATTACGGATTAGCTAATAAATATCATTAATTCCTACTAGGATCTTTTTATAAATAGTAGAAGTATAATCAATATCCCTAAGGAGTAATAGATACTAATTCTATTAAAACTAAATATATTATCTAAGCCTATATAAGTATATCCTCTTAGGTAAAAGGATAAAGATATGATTAATAAAACCTTTAATAAGCTTTAAACCTAGGGAAAACTTATATAAGCTAATTAACTTACCCTATTTAGCTATCCCTACTTTATAATTTAGTATAATACTCCTACTAGGTAAAAAGGCCGCGTTATAATTAATATATAAGAGCTTAATAAAATTATAGAGAATAATATATATCTACTCCCCTTATAAGCTAATATTATGTTATTAATATAGGGTTATTAATATATTATAATTATTAATATTATAAGATAGTTCTATTAATTCTATATCTAGGTTAAAGATTATTATAAGCTTACTATTATAAGCTATTATAGCTAGGAGTAGTCTTTAATAGCCCTTATAAGTTATAAGGGCTCGCCTTTATATATCTAATACTAGACTAATACTATTCTCTAGTAATATTAAGCATTTATTAAAGCTTATATTAATAATATTATTATCTACTTATATACCTTATAAGAATATATTAAATATTTATATAAGGTCTTTAATCTATTCTAGAAGAAGTATATAAGCCTATTACTATTAAAGTTATACGTTAGCTACCCCTCTATTACCCTACTAGGCTAGTATATTAATAGCTTAAGGATATTTATAATAAAAGAGAAAATCGCGGCTATTACCTTACTATAATTTCTATAAAACTTAGCTAACCTAGGAATATTTCTTAGACTAACTAGTTAGCTCTATTTATTAATTAAGAGATATATATAAAGGGTAGACCCCTTATAAAAGAGAAAGGTAGTCCTTAATAAGGGCCTTAGTATAGGTATAAAAGGTTATATATAAAAAAGGAAGGTAATTAGGGTAATTTTTTATAAGCTTATATAAGAGGAGCTTAGTACTTTTTAGGATTTATAAGAGGCTTTTAAGACTCCCTAATTTCTTATTTACTATAATTATAATAGGGTTTTATATATAGATCTAGATACCTTAAAGGTAGTAGGATTTACAGCTATTATATACTATATAAAGGGAGATCTTATATAGTTATTAAAGCCTTTTATAAGGACTAATATATAGCCTATTATATTTTTAGCTACTATCTTAATAATATAGAGAAGAACTATTAGCCTATTAAATTAAAAATTACTAGTATTATATAAGTTATTAAAAAGGTTTAATATATAATTAAATTAAATCTATAACTACTTATAATTATTTATACTAATTATTCTACTATAATCCTAATATTAAGATAATTAATATTAAGGACTATAAGTATAGATAAATTAAATCTCTAGCTTATATAAGCTTCTTAGTACCTTTCTTTATTTAATTTAGAATTATATTATAAATCTAGTAAATTAAATATAATACCTAATATACTATCTAGGCTCTATATAACTATAAATATAACTATAAATAGGATTAAAATAGCTAATTTATTAGATAGGATTCTTAATATTTTCTTTATATCCTCTAGTAGTCTTTTTTATAATACTAAAGACTTTAATAGCCTTACTATCTACTTTATAATAAATATAGAAATAATAGAGGATTTTAAATCTTAACTATAAACGGGCTATTAGAATAATAAGTAATAGTAAAAGATCCTTAATATATAAAAGCCTCTTATAAATAGTAATCTAGACACTAATTTAGAGTATAATAAACCTAGGATATTATTTATTCTTAGGGATAGGCTTATTTTTTATATTAATAGTAAGGAAAGGTAATAATTATATATTCCTCCTATTATAAAGAAAGAATTATTTAAATAAGCTTATAACTTTTCTAATTATAGTAGTTATTATAAATATTATAACTAACTTTCTTATATAGTATATATTAGATATCTAGCTAAGAACCTCTAAGCTTATATTAGCTACTACCCTTAGTACTAACTTAATTAGATAAGAAGATATCTACTATATAGAGAATAGGTCCCTATACTAATACCGCTTATACTATTTTATATAATTATAATAGACTTTATAATTACCCTACCTACTACCCTATTAAGTATAAATTACCTACTAATAATTACTTATAAGTTCTTAAAGAAGGTCCTTCTTATACCTAGTATTAATACTTAGAAAGCCCCCTAGTAGGCCTAAGTTATAATTTTATCTTTACTATTATACGACTAGGGTATTCTACGTAGTATTATTAGTAATTAAGACCCTTAATTTATATTAGACTTTTAGTAAGAGATCTTTAAGCGTCTTAGAGTTAAATTTCTTATATTTACAGTATATTATCTATAGACTAATAGATAGAGTAAGCATATTAATTAAATTATAGAAATTACTATATAATTCTACCTTATATACTATCTAGATACCTAGAGTTAATAGGATTATACGCTCCTATATATTTAGGCTAACCTTAATAACTCTCCTACTATTATAGGATACGCTTCTAATAAGCTCTACTATAATTTAAAGGTAAATAATAGTATAGATATACTAGTAATTAATAATATCCCTATAAAAGCCTTTAATAGCTTATAACTTACTTATAGGGAATAGGTAGAAGATATAATAGCCTTTAATAACGCTATAATAAAATCCTAGTATAATAGTAAGTATAAAAGTCTATAATTTAAAGAAAATAATAAAGTCTTCCTCTATCTATATAAGGGATATAAGATCCCTAGTATCTCTAATAGGAAACTCTTATAATAATATACTAGCCTATTTAAGATTTTATAAAAGGTAGGATTACTCGCCTATTAGCTTAAGCTACCCCTTATAATATGTATATAACTAGTAGTATTAATAGTATAGCTTAAGTTAAAAGTAGAAGGGGTAGATCCTTATAATAGGACTTTTAATAATAGGCCTCTACCTATTACCCCTAAGGATAGGGCTGTTTATAGGGATAAGTACGAAATTAAAAGATTACTAGATAAAAGGTGTTTAAGAGGAAAGACTTAGTACTTAGTTAAATAAGTTAGCTATAATAATAAAGATAATTTATAATATAACCTTATAAATTTATTTGAGGCCGGTAAATTAATAAAGGTATATAAGGATAGATAGCTACTAATTTTATTACTAACTATAATTAATTAATGGGTCCAAGTAAATAAGGTTATTTACTTTTTTTTATTTTACTAATATACTAATATAGAATCTACTCTACTTTATATATTTCGCTTAGTAATAGCGGAATACTTCTACCTCCCTAATACTTTATTATTCTTAATAGCCTTAATAGCTTTCTTAATTAATTAATCTATATAAATTGAAAGAGTCCCTATTATAGGTAACGCGGTTAAATAGCTAGACCTATTATAAGACTAGGTAGACTCTCTTAATATAGGGATTAAGTCCTTCAGAATAAACAAGGACCTTATTAAATATAATTAATAAGTACTTAAGATAAACTTTATAGCTTAGTATAATATAAATAGTTATACTTACTTCTCTTATATACCTACCTTTTCTTTAAGAAATAAGCTATTTGTTTACTTATAAAAATACTACTAGACGTTATAAAAGCCTTTTATACTTACTATTATATCCGCCCTTATAACTACTAAGAAGACTAGTATAACCCTTTTAATAATACCTACTATATTATTATTAATTAAATTAACTATTTATCTAGATTAATTAAAGACCCTAGGATATAGCTTTAAAGGATAGAAATATACTACCGTAGGTATATTCTAGTCTATAAATACGGCGGATAAGTAGATAGAGGTCTACTTAGATAGTAGTTATTTAATTGTATTAGTTAACTAATTATATCTTACTAAGATTCTACTAAATATAGAAATTAAGAAGATAGTATCCCTAATACTAGTATAAGGCGTTAGTAATAAAATTATAAAGACTAATAAATTTACTTTAATTAATATGTATATTAGCAGGACTATTAATAATAAACTAGTAATAGCTTTTATAGTTATAAAAGCTTATATTATAGAGGATCTTAAAGCTAAACTACTTATTAATAATAATATTCTAGTATTATAAAAGGTAATCTTAGACTTTAGTAAGTAAATAGTAATATTAGACTCTTATTAAGACCTTATATTATTAATAAAAGTTTAAACTTAGTTATCCTTAAATACTAAATATATATAAAGACTATAATATCTATTATTATTCTACTTTATTATATTATAAAGGTGCCTATAGTTTATAAGGGATATATCCTAGCTAATAGAGACTTTCTATTTAAACTAGAGTATACCTAAAACTTCGGCCTCTAAGGAGGTATCTTTATATATATTACTAATTTATCTATATTAGAAGTTTATATATTTAATACTTCTCCTATCCCTATCTAGCTATTATAAAAGGCTTATCTAGGCTCTCTTATTAAGTATAATTAAGACGGCGTCTACCTTACTACGCTAGTAGACGCATATATAACCGTAGGTAATATAAGTATATAAAAGGCCCTTATAAAAGGCTTTACTATCCTAGTAGTAGTAGTATATATTAGTATAATATAGCCTTTTATAATAAGGACCTTAATTATAATAATAGATCCCGCTCTTAAATATATACTACCTAATAGTATTATAGTCTATAGACTACCTAAGATAGTATAGAAAATTATTAAAGTAGTAGCTAAATTCTCTAAGATCTAGACTAATTAGGGTATAATAATAGATATCCCTAAAAGTAAATAGATACTAATACTACTAAAGCCTAATATAGACCCTAAGCCCTTATATATACCTAATTAATTAGAAGGATAAAGACTTGATTAATAAGATATTTAAGAAGTTATATTCCTAAGGGAAATTATTATAATTAAACTAACTAATACCTTTTAACTACCCTATTTTTATAATCTAGCGAGATATACTAGAAGGTTATAAGAACTATATAATAGTAGATATATATAGTCTAAATAAAATTACCTAATTAAATAGTTACCCCTTACTTTTATAATTAGAACTTACTTTTATAATAGCTAGTTTCCTATTTATATCTACTATAAATAGTACTAGTTAGTTTTATTAATTTAGTATATAGAAATAAGATAGGTATAAGCTTATAATTATTTTATATTAAGGATAGGAGTAGTATTATATTACTCTAATAGGTTATAAGGGCTTACTACCTTATATCTAGAGATAGATAGATAAGCTTCTCTATCCTTTTAAGAAGTTTATAAGAGCTTATATAAATAATATAATTACTTTTTTAAAAACCTTATTAAAGTACCTTATATACTTATAAGTACTTTTTAGCCTCTATTAAAGCCATTAAATTAGTCTTAATTTAAAGAAAATATTCCTTAGCTATCTATTTATTACCTTACTAGGCTAAAAGGTTAATTCCCTTAGCCTATTTATATTAGAGGAAAAAATTTAAGTAGTTAATACCTTACTATTTCTATTTTTATTATAAGACCTTAAGATTTCCCTAGGACTTATAAGCTAGCTACGCTTATCTATCTCTAGATATACTTAGCGTATAGATCTATTATAGAAATATAAGATTAACCTTACTAGCTTACTTCCTAAGGGTATTAAAGGCTTTATAAGAAAGATTAAATCTATATAAGTAGTATATAATTCTACTAATAATAAGAAAAATACTTTTATAAACTTGAAATCTACTTTTAATAGTCCTACTTATAACGCTAAAGCTTAGGGTAGAGTATAGATATAGGAGAAGCTAGAGGAGTCTAGAGGTATAGTAGGAAGCCTAGAAGACTAAAGGGAGGGTATTAAGGAAAGTAAAGGCGCTCTATTTTAGGGAGGTAGTATATAAGGCGTCCTAGATATATAATAGACTTTAGAAGCTAGTTAAATAGGGCTAAGAGAGAAGTATACTACCTTAAGAACTCCTAAAGTTCTCTACCCTTAGGAAGGATAAAGAAGGTCTTAAGGCGGATTTATTTTAAAAGAAGGTAGAAGTCTTTTAAAGGACCTTCTTCCCCCTACCCTTAAGGATAGATTTAAGTAATATCTAGGGGTTTTAATATAAAATACCCTTAATAATAAAAACAGGAGTTATTAAGGAGGAGGTTTATAAGGTAATTAATAAGCTAAAATAGAATAAAATATTAAAGATAGATAGGATCTTAAATAAGTTTTTAAAGATAGTAGAAAGGGAGCTACTACCTAGCTTTATATATTTATTTTAAGTATACTTAAAGATTATATATTATTTAATAAAATTTAAAAAGGCTAATATAATTATCTTAAAGAAATTAAAAATAGAGGATTATTTAAAATTAAAGTTATATTATTTAATTATCCTATTTAATACCTTAAAGAAGGTATTAAAGGTAGTTATTATAAAGAAGCTAGATAACCTTATAAAGAAATATAAGCTACTACCCTTATAATAAATAAAGATAAAAAAGGGAAGGTTAATAATAATATCCTTTAAAATAATAGTAGAGGTAATATATATAGGGCGGTAGTACGCGTATACCCTATCCTAGTCCGCGTGTACCCCGTCCTAGTACGCGTATACCTTAGTCCTAGTCCGCGTATACCTTATCCCGGTGCGCGTATATCTATCTAGATTAGGTATAATAGACTACTAACTAAGTAAACCACTAACGCGTATTACCGGTTATAATATTCTAATATTTTCTCTTCTAAGTTAACGACTACCTTACTATTACTATAAATCTTAAACCCCTACTTACTAACCTCTTAGCCTACTTAGTAGACTCCCTCCTTAAGAAGCTATAGTAGTATATAGAGCTATAAGGCTATACCGTAGTATTTAGCTAAATTAAAGTAAACTAGAAGACTAGAGAATATTATTACGCGTAGATTTATTATAACTATAGTAGTAAATATAAAAAGAATAGTAAAAGTATAGATAAGAGGATAACTAATAGTAGGCTAATTACTTATCTATTTAAGATTATTACCTTTATTAATAATAGTAGCTTATAAACTCTAGATATTAGGGATACTAGTTATAATTATCCTCTAATACTACCTGGTATATATCCCTTATATTAAGTTAGATACTAAATAAGAGATATTAAGATAGTAATTATTAATTAAACTAAGGCTAGATTAAAGCTATTAATAATTCTTATAGGTCTTCTCCTTAATAGGGATAAAGAGAATCTATTTATTATTATATAAGATATTTATAATATAAAAAAGGCTACTAAGGCTATAAAGCTTAGATTATTAATATTAGAGTAGGCCTTAATAATAGACCTCTATAAGTATAATAGTTAGTTTATCTAAGTATAAAAGAATAGGATTAGTAATAGACTTAAAAATATATTCTTTATATAGAAGTCCTTATAAGAGATCCTTAAGTATAATTATAAAGTCCTAATCCTTAATTATACCTATAAAATAAATAAGTATAAGCTCCTACTTATAGTAATTACTAGGGTAATAGGCCTAAATATATCCTTTTATATAGCCTTTACCTTTATAAAAAGTAAATATACTAAGGACTATTAATTTATCTTATAATTACTACGGGAACTTTATAAGGAGCTTAAAATCCTATATCTAGATATTCTTCTAACTAATTATAAGGCGGCCTTAATTAGGATATCTAGTAGGGTCTTTCCTAAGGCTAAGCGTATTATCTATATTTAGTATATTAATAATAATATATTAAAAAAATCTAATCTATAATTTAATAGTAAGGATAAATAGGATACTTTCTTTACTAACTAGCATCACGTTATATACGCGAAAACTAAATAGGAATTTAAAGAAGAATAGATTAAACTAAAGGATAATTATAATAATAATTACTCTAATACTATTAATTATCTTTAAGATTATATTATACTACTTAAGAAGAGGTTTATCTTATACTAGATAAGTTAGCTACTTCCCTTTAGAAATTATACTACCTCACGTAGTAAAGGTAGTAATAGGTAGATTAAGAGATAGATAAATTATATCTTAACTAATAAGTATATTAATACCTCTATAAAATACTTTATTAATAGCTTTATAAGTAATTTAAAGTATATTATTAACTAAATCGCTATACTCCTTATACTCTAATATATAAATTATAATATTAGGATAGGATAGGTAAAATTAGGACTTAATAAAGATATTAGACTTATAGTCTTTTAAGACCTCTTTATAAAGGTAATACTATTTACCCTCCGGCGAATACTCCCTAAATACTAGAAGGTAATTTATTATATAATAAAGCTATATCTAGGGCTATTTATAAAGGGAATAGGGCTTTTATACTCCTATAAAATTAAGGTATAAATAACTAGTCCTAGTAGGGTTTTATATATTAATAATATCTACCCTTACTAGTAATTTAAAAAGCCTACGCTCCCTAGCCGCCCTTACGTTAGTAGTAATAGCGACTATAAAGGTAATAATAATAGCGGTAGTAATAGTAATAAGCCCCTATTAGATACTCCTAATAATAATACTAATAAGCTTCTTAGAATACGCGAACCTACTATTATTAAATTAAAAGGATATCTACTAAGAGCTCCTAATAAAAAATATAATACTAAAAAGTATACGCGAGAGTAAGCCTTTAATAAGTCTACCTCTTATAAACCCTTAGGTTTTAAGTATATTATTACCTTATAAGGTCGACGTAAGGCTAAGTAAGTAGCTATTATAGCGAGCTAAGTTAATAGTTAACTAGCTATTATAACTAGTTAAGTAGAAGAGTATATACTTAATAAAGAGTTAGAGGTATACTTTAGTCCTAGGGGTAAGGGAGGTATAATACTACTATTAACGCTACTATTAATACTACTATTAATACTAAGGGGTAGAGTAAGAGCTAGATTTATACTAAGGGGAGGAGCTAATATATAAGGTAGACGAGCTATATCTATACTAAGAAATAGTAGTACGTCAGCGTAGGCCTAGTCCTTACTAACTCGCCTATAGGGTAACCTATTAGCGACGCGCCTTCTAGCTTAATTAGCATATTAGTAACGACGAGGGACTATATTAATAATAGTAAGAGGTAGGTAAGCTATTATAGGTAGGGTACGTAAGCTATTAGAATAGCTAGCTAGGTTTAGTAATAGGACGTATATAAGGGTTTTTAATACTATAGCCTAGTCAGGTAACCTATTAAGTAACCTAGCTAGCTAGATATTAGCTAACTAGAATATTTATAGTATAAATATATCTATTTATAAAGATAATAGTAAATATATAATTTAGGCGTTCTAAAAACCTTAAATAATTTTTCCGGCCTAATAGTCTAATTTAGTAGTTTACTTAGTTAGTAGTCTATTATACCTAATCTAGACAGGTATACGCGTACCGGGATAAGGTATACGCGGACTAGGACTAAGGTATACGCGGGCTAGAATTAGGTATACGCGGGCTAGGATGGGGTATACGCGTACTACCACCCTATATATAATATAAAATTATAATAAATTTAATATAATAAATATATTGTTATTAGATATTATAAGGGCCTTTAATAATATCTCTTATAAAAAGTTACTTTATAAATTAAAGAAGAAAGGGGTCTTAACTTATATTATAAAGTAGGTATAAAGCTTTTTAATAAAAAGAGTTATAATAATTATATTAAGTTAAAAGATAAATAAGATAAAAATAATAAAGATTAAAATCCTTTAAAAATCTTTAATATTATTATTATTACTTTTATTTTTTAACTCTCTACTTATAAAAGAGTATATAAGGATAAAATTCTAAGTATAAATTAAGGGCTTTATTAATAATATTTACTTAATAATATATAATAAAAATATTAAAAAGAATTATAAGATCTTAATAAAAGTATATAAGATATACCTTTATTAAGTAAATATATATAAAGTAAACTTTACCCTTTATAAATATAAGTTAATCTATTTATTAAAGAGCTTAAAAAAGTTTAATATAAAGGTAATAATAGACCTTAAAGTAGTAATAATATACTTTAAAGTATTAATATAAATCCTTAAACTTTATATTAATAATAAATTAAGGTAGGGCTTATATATTAATAAAATAAAGTTAAAGATAAAGATATAAAAGCTAGCTTTATTAATTATTATTAACTTAATATAAGTTATTATACTTAATAAAATAAGATAGGTATATAATATTATGATTTAATTAATAATAATTTATATAATAAAGATATAATATAATTTAAAGGGGATATTAAAGGTAAAAAAGGTAAATATTATAATATTAAAAACTATATAAAATAAATACTTAAAGATAGTACTTAAAGCCTTTAAAATAATTAATATATAAGTATTAAAAGTAGAGTTAAAGGTCTTATTAATAAAGATAAGCTTTAATTAATTAGTTTTATAAATATTAATAATATAAGGGATCTACCTATTAATTAAAGAAGGGAACGCGAGGATCTATTATAAATTAAAAGGGAAGAGGGGAAGAGAGAAGAGGGTTATAAAGACTCTAATAAAAGAGAAGTAGTCTTAGGTAAAAGGAGCCCTTTAAATAATAATAAAGGGAGGGGATACTAAAATAATAGACTAGAGCCCTAGAAGTAGGGAAATAATAAAAAGGGATAACCCTACCCTTAAAAAGATTAGGAGGTAGGTAAAGGAGAAATAGAAAGAGAGGTAGCTAAGATATTAAAAGAATATCCCTAATTATATAAAGATAGTAATATAAAAAGGAGAAATTTAAAAGAAAAAAATTAACTTTTATATAAGGCTTTTTAAGGTTAAGAGCTTTATAAATATTTAATTATATATAAGGAAGATAGGACTATACGCCTTCTTATATAAAAGGAGGGTACTTAAGGTTAATAATATTAGTTATAAATATAAATAAAGATATTAAGATATTAAGTATATACTTATATTCTACCCTAATTATATAAAGGGGAGGAGGTAAATAATAAGGTTAAATAACTTTTATTAAATAATATTAACTTTAAAAGGATTAAAAGTAATAATTAAATAGGTAATTTAATAAAGTATACTTAGCTAGTCTATACTAATAAAGGAATATATACTTAGCTAGTTTATACTAATAAAGGAATAACTCTTTAAGGTAGTATAAGAGTAAATAGGCTTTAATTAGAAGGTAAAGGAGTAGATAACCCTAATAAAAGAAGAGAATAAAATAATGTAAAGAATATAAAAAAGGATAATATATAATATTTAAAGATTTAGAAGTATAATAATAAATAGAGTAGGGGATAAGGTTTTCCTTTATGAATTATAATTTCCTTTAATAAGTTAGATATAAACCGCCCTTATTAGCTCTAAGTAGCTAGATAGTAGAGTATAAAATATAAATATAAATATAAATAGTCCTACTTTCCTTATCTATTTTAATAAAATAAGGATCTTATTTATAGATCTAAATACCTCTAAAAAGTAGAGATTTATAGTAATAATCTATTATATTAAGGATAATATAATAGAAGGCTTTCCTAGGACCTTAGTTTAACTAATAATATCTTTTAGTAAGATACTTAACTAGGCTAAATAGAACTACTAGCTAATTAAACTTAAGGTAGCTAATATTATATAAGTTATAAGATAGACTTACTACCTTATTAAATTATCCTAGAAACTACTAATAATTATTTATACTAATTACTTAATAGTAGTATCTATCTTATATTAAACTAGTCTTACTACTTCCTTAACTAATAAACTTAATTTATAATTAATTTACGCCTTATTATATCTATTATAATTTAACCTAATAGTAAAGTATAAATTAGGAAGGTCTAATATTATCCTAAATATACTATCTAGACTTTAAGGGGATAGAAAGAACTCTATTAATATTATTAAAATACTAGATACCTTATATACTAAAGGCTTTAATAATAAGGGCCTTATTAATTATAATTAATAAGAGATCATTATACTTAATACCTTATATATAACTACCTTTATAAAGGCTTATCTATAATATAATAAGTTACTAAGTCTTATTTATTATATTATACTTATTAAAATATTAGAGGAGTTTAAAAAGTACCTTACCTAGGCGTATTAATAGGATAGCTAATAGTCCTAGCTACTAGGAATACTTATACTAGTAAATAAGGACCTAGTTATACTAGATAGTAAGACCTTATAAGGCTTATACTTAAAGGTCTATAAGGGACTAATCTATTATATAAACTTTAATAATAGCCGCGAAAGATTATATATATTAAATACCTTAAAAAAGGATATATTCTAGCTAGCTTATAATTAGTAATATTATAATAGGTATTATTATACTTTTAAATAAATAGTAGCTTCTATATATATTTATTACTTATAATAGTACTTATAGACCTATATAAAGTACTATCTAGAATATTAACTTAACTAGATAAAATAATATAAGCCTTATAAAAGTATAATCTTTATAAATAGACCTATAATTCTATTTTATATTATAGTAATAGATTTTATTATAATACTTCTACTAATAGGTATAGAAGGCTATAATAGCCTCCTTACTATTATAGATAAATTTTCTAAAAGGGTTCTACTTATACCTAGATAGACTATTTAGGTAGCGGCCTAATAGGCTAATATAATCCTCGCTAATCTTATAGCTTATAGTTAGGGAATTCCCTATAGAATTATTAGTAATAGGGATTCTAAGTTTATATTATTATTCTAGAGAACTATTTTCTAGAAGCTTAGTTATAAACTACTAACTTTAATTATATATTACGCGTAGATAGATAGTCTATCTAAGAGAACTAATTAAATAATAGAGATTACGCTATAATACTATACTATATAAAATACTAATAACCCTAATTAGACTATAATCCTCCCCTATATATAGGGATACCTTAATAACTCTAAAAGCTAATCTACTAGTATTTCTTCTAATAAGGTCCTCTATAACTTTAATATCTATAATACCCTTACTATACTCTCCTAATAACTCCTTATAGAAGACTTTAACCGCTTATAATAGCTTAAAAGAGACTAGGTAGAAGAGTTAATAGCCTTTACCAATATCTTTACTAAAATTTATTATAATAGTAAGTATTAAACGCTATCAATAGTAGTAGGAGATAAAGCCTATCTTAGACTTAGAGAGGGATATTATATACCTAGTATTACTAATTTAAAACTATATTAATAGTATATAAGGCCCTTTAAGATTATTAAAAAGGTAGACCTATTAGTATACTAACTCTAGCTAAGTCCTATTATATATATTTACCCCGTTATATTAATTACTTAACTTAAGCTATTATTAAAGTCCTCTAATCCCTACGCCTAAGTATAAAATTATCGGCCTCTACCTATAAATAAGATAGATAGCCTAATAGATAAGGCTAATAATTATAAAATTAAAGTAATTATTAGTAAATAGACTTCTAGCTAGAAGGTTTAATATCTAGTTAAGTAGAAAGGCTATAGTTATAAATATAATATATAGTATAATATAGTAGATCTTTATAATATATAGTATTTAGTAACGGAGTATAATAACTATTTAACCCGTTAACTTTATTATTATTAAAGGCCTTAATAATATAGTAACGTAGGCGTATAGTATAGTAATATAGGCGTCGCTTTTATTCTTTATAACGGCATTATTATATATATAGCTAGTAGTTACCTTAGCTAGCTTATAGAGAGTAGAAGCCTTCCGCTAGGCTACTTTATACCTGGGAGAGGCTTCGCTTCTCTAATAATTAATTATATAATTACATGTTAGTCCTACAGGTAATTACTACTATAATAAAACCTTAAAGCTTTATTATAATAACCCTTATACTAGCTACTACTTATAAAAGCGTATATAAGAGCTTATTAAGTAGAAGTTCTATTAGAAATTAATAGGATAAGATATTTATAATTATATATAAAAATACTTAACCTATTGATTAATAAAGCTATATAGGTATATTATTTATAATATACTATTACTATTATTAATACTTATAAGACCTTTTTAAGAAATTATAATAAATTTTATTATAAATCTCCCTTTAAGTAAATAAAAAGGTAGTATTTATAATATAATCCTAGTAGTTATAAATTATTATATTAAGGTAATTAGGTATTTATTAATTATAAAGGTTATTAAGGTTATTAAGATTATTAATCTATTATATTATAAAATCTTTTTAAAATTTAATTAACTTAAGGGTATTATTAGTAATTAAGGAATAGTATTTATAAGTAGCTTTTAAGTAATTATTTATTATTATATTATTATAAAAAGAAAGCTTTATATTACTTTCTATCCCTAAATAAATAGTTAAATAGAGAGATAGAATAGTATACTTGTTATAATATACTTTTATTAGTAATTAATATAGCTTAGCGTAATCTACTTAGGGCGCTAAGCCTAATATAGCTTAGTTTAGATAGGTAGACTAAACATCTTAATATCTAGAGAATAATAGCTCTTATAACCTATGAATTATACCAGTTTATTCGTGCCCTAATATCTAGTAGTAATACTAGAAGATTCTAAATAGATATACTAAGTTATCTATTTAAATTAGGTCTATTTATTAGTAATTAACTATTCTTAATAGGATTATAAGGTATAAAAGTCACTTCCGCTTTATTCTATCTTATTACCCTATTAAAAGATTTTTATTTATTAGCCTTAATAATTCTATTCTTCTTTATTCTATTCCCTATACTTCTTCTTAAAACTAGAGGTAAAAATCTAGAGCTAGAAAGCCCTTTATATTATTTAACCTAGCTTAATCTACTATTATAATTAATTATAATACTCTTATTCTTACCTTCTACTTATATAATTTCCTCTCTATAAAACTTAAATAAGTAAACCTAGTTAACTATCTTAATTAATACCTTATTAAGTATCTTATTTAAAATAGTCTTAGACTAGCTTAGTATAATTTAAGAGTAGTAGTAGATCTTAAAAGATTAGCCTAGCTAGAATCCTAGTAGTCTAAACTAGAGCTAGAGATATTTCTAGCTACTTTATAAGATTTTAAGTAAGGTACTAAGACTACCTAATATTTATTAAGGGCCCCTCTATCTACTAGAACCCTAAATTCTAGAATAACCCTAATAAGGATAGCTAACTAAATTAAATTAGGGAGGAATAATTTAGGCCTTAATAATCTAGTTAACCTATTTAAATTAATAGAGGTAGCCTAGGGTAAATCCTTAGTAGTAGCTAGGAAACGAGCTATACCTTATCTAGGTATAATAGAATATATTTCTAGGTAGATTAAGGAAGTTATAAGAATCTAGAAGAATTCTAGTAATATAGGGTATTTAAAAATAGTATATTAATAAGACTATATTATAATACTAATTATTATAGGATAATTAATTAAGAGGATCCTAGGATATAAAGCCCTATTCCTTTAAGAACTAATTAGTAATATTAATATAGGGGCTACTTAAACTATCTACTAACTCTTATTAAAAGCTAAGAAGAAGTCTTTCTAGTTAGAAGCTAAGTAATAACTTCTTAGCTACCTATACTCTATTATTAAAAATAAAGAAATATTCTAGGAGTAGTTAAATAAACTATATAATAGGCCTAGTAAATAGAGTAATCTTAATCTTTCTTAATAAGTAATTAAAGAAGTTACCTCTAGCTATTATCTATTACTTATATAATATAAGCTAGCTCGCCCTCTAGGAAGATGGTTATAAGCTAATAGAATCTAGCGTCTAATATTAAATAAAGCCTATTAGGAATAAAAAGACCCTTTTAATTAAGAAGTTAAAGAAGATTTAATAAGAGTATAATATAATAAGTCCCTACTTACTCCTAGCTTTAAATTAATTATAATTAGTTTATAGGGTTAAAATACCCTAATACTACTTTATTAAGATACCTAGCTAGAGACTTTTATTCCTTACTAACCTTTTATAAAGGATTAGCCTAGAGTATTCTAGCCTAATTACTATCAATAAAAACCTAAGTTATAATATCTTTTAATAAAATAAAATAAGTTAGTATAATTATATATAAAGGTTATTTAATAGGAAGTAGAACTCTATTATAATTAAAGTTATAACCTTAGCCTAGAACCTAGGTTTATTCCTTAAGAAAATTATTAGTTAGAGTTAATATTAGGTATTATAATTATAAACTACTTAAAGCTAGATATCTAAATCCTCTTTAAGACTTTCTCTAAGAATTTTAATTAAACCTACCCTAAAATTATATTAATAGGTATAACTATTATTAATATAAAGACCTTAATAAACATCTACCTTAATTAAGGGAGTATAAGGAGTAAAACCTTTAACCCTAAGAAATTATAATATTTAATCTTAAAAAATACTTTATAACCTTCTTTATCCGCCGCTTTTACTATATAATAGAATTAGAAGGTAGTAGTCTAATCCTTAAAGTACTCCTAATATATTTAGAAGGGGATACTCTAGAATAATATAATAGCCTTTTTATAAGGGTCTATTAAGAAATAAATTATAATTTAGCTATTTAAGAAGATAAACTTCTTTAAGAATATTAGCCTAATTAATTTAAATTAATAAAGGAAGCTAAGAAGATAAAGTTCTATTTTAATTAACTATTACTTACCCTTAACTAATATTTAACTTAAAAGACTAACTACTTATATAATATAAATATTAATAATAAAGATATAATTATTAAGTATTTATAATAAGGCCTTAAGTTAAACCTAGTACTTATAACCCTAATACGGGAAGAAGGAGATACTATAGAAAACTTTAATAGGCGAGTCTAAAATAATAAGGTAGTAGCTAAGCGGGTTTATAAGATAAATAAACCCTATTAGAAACTAGTAGTAACTCTAGTATTATAAGTACTATCCCTAGCCTAAGTCTAGTAATTATTTAATAATCTAATAGCTAAGGGGATTATCTAATTAGCTAACCCTAAGGTTATAGAGATAAAAAGATATCCTTTAAAAAAAATAGTTAATAATTAATAATTTAAAAGGACTCTACGGTCCCTACCTTATCCTTACTAGTATTATAGTAGAAATTATTAGGATAATAATTATAATAATAAAAAGAAAAAGTCCTTAAAGGTTAAGTTAAAGGAGGAAATAGATATTAACCTAATTAATAAGGATTATTATAATAGGGATAATAATCTTAATCTATATAATCTAGGTAGAGACCTATATAGCTTTAGAGATCCTTATAAATAAAGAGTTATAAGGGGAAGCCTTTTAGGGCTCTTAACTAGTAGTTAGGGCCTATTAAAGGATAATAACTCTACTAATAGCTTAAATATTACTACTAGAAAAACTTGAAAACTATCTTATCTTAATAGCCTTACTATTTTATCTCTAGGGGGATTAGAACCTAGTATTTTTACTTTTCCTATTACACTAATAGGAGTTAGTATAAATTTTAGGAAATTCTCTAGTATTATATACTAGTATATTAGTAAAGATAGTAGAATACTAGAGTTTTATTTTAATACTAGATCCTTAGTATCCCTTATTTCTAAATATTACTATCTAGTATTCTTTAAAGGTTATAATATCTACCTTATAACTAGGGGGAAAAGGCTTTAATATAAAGGAGTTAGTTTTAGGGAGTTATTATTATAAGACTATATTAAGGTAGATATTAAGATATATAATTTAACTAAGAAATTTATATAGTTTTAAGACTCCTATATAATATAATTATTAGTATAGATATTAAAACTAAATATAGTTAATATTCAATAGGGTAAATACTAGGATCTTATTATAATATATTAGACCTCTATTCTAATTAGAGTTACCTTTAAATTAGACTTAATTCTAAGGATTTATATTAATATCTAAGAATTTATAATAATACTAATACTACTAATTAAATTAAAAAGGCTAAGGGCCCTAAAATATAAAAAAGTTAATATTTATATTAACTTAATAGTAATACTAGACTCTAGGATAGGATAAAATATACTAATTAAATACTACCTATTAGTAATAAATTATAACTATTTATTTAAACCTCTATTAAAGGTTAATTTCTAGTTAGGAACCTTTATATTAAGTATTTAAGCGGTAGTTAGTAATAATCCCTAAGCCTACCTAATAGTAAATTTTAGTTAATACTCTATTAAAATCTATAAAGGATAGCTACTAGGTAGACTATTAATATTATAAGAATTAGTAAAGCTTATAAAGGTAGATTTCTACTTTATTAATATCTATACTAGTAAATTCTAGGAGGAACCTAATATACCTTATATAGTAGATCTCTTAAAGGAGGTAGTAATTCTAGAAGTAGATATCTCTACCTATTAGGGGCCTAAATACTAAGAATATATTAAAAAGGTACTTAAAAAGTATAATATACTTTTTTAAAATAGCCTAGGAAAGTTTAATAATAGTATTAAGATATTAATACCCTTTAAGGATAAATCTAATATAGTAGGATTAAAATAGAACCCTTATAACCTTTCCTAAAGGGATTATAAGGCTATAGATTTAATTCTAGACCCCCTAGTAAAGTAGGGCTAAATTAAAAAGGTTTCTTTAGGGGTATTATCTACTATATTATTACCGGCCTTTATAGTATAAAAGAATAGGAAGCTAAGAGTAGTAGTAGATTTATATAAGGTTAATATTAAGCTCTACCTAGATATATATCCCCTCTTAAAATAAGATATAATCCTAGGAGTACTTAATAGATTAATAATATTCTCTTTTATTAACCTTATAAAAGGGGTTTTTTAATAGGGTACGCGCCCTTTAAACTAATAGAAGATAATATTTATTAGCCCCTATTAGGGTTAGGAATAGTTAAAGGTCTTTATAATAGGATTAGTAAATACTTTAAGTTTCTTTTAATATTAAATAAAAATACTCCTATTTATATACTTATAATAATTTATTCTAGTATATATTAATAATATAATAATCTTTTTAAATACTTTTAATAATTATCTTAAGTACTTAGACTAAGTCCTAGGGCTACTAGAGAAAAGTAGTATTATATTATCCCTAATAAAATATTATTTTACTTATCCTAGTATTACTACTTTAAGATATTATATTTTTAGACTAGGTTTAAGTACTATAAAAGAGAAAGTTAAAGTAGTTTAAAATATAACTTTCCTAATAAATCTCTAGGAACTTAAAATTAGACTAGGATTTTTTAACTACTATTAAAAATTTATTAAATATTATATTATAATAGCGCGACCTCTTATTAGACTAAAAATAAAAGGCTTTAAGGGTAACTTAAATAAGGGTTACCCCTAGAGGAACTATATATAAAAGAAGTATCTATTAATAGATACCTCTAGCCCTTTACTAGTAAAGTTACTACTATTAAAATTAATAATAAACTCTAATAAACCTAAAGAACCTAATAGATCTATATTTAAATCTAGGTAGTTATATACTAGCCCCTAATATTATAAAGTATAAGAAATACTTAAAGATAAACGATATAACGCCCCTACCTTAGTATTCCCTAACTTTAGTAAGCCTTTTATTCTTTATATAAATAGTAGTAAAGAGAAGGGTTATAAAGCTATATTATACTACATTAGGTTTAATAAAGTAGAAAGACTAATCTTATTTCTTTCTAAAGACCTTTTAAATACTAAAATAAGATATTAGGCTATAGAATTAGAGGCTAGTACTCTAGTCTAGGCCCTTATAAAACTTCCTTAATTCTTTAATAATAGTAGTTTTACTATTATTACTAATTATATTATATTAAAATTAGTACTATAAAATAAGATAAATAGATAGTAGTCTACTAGGTTAAATAAATAGGCGCTATATTTATTAATATTCTAACTAAGGATAAAAATTATTTACTAGGTAGGGAAATCCTATAAAAATACTAATAGCCTTTTAAGACTTCCTACTAAGAAACCTAATCTAATTAATATATTCCTAGTAGTAGTTATCTAGGCTAAATAAGATTTTCTTAAGGAAATCGTGGCTACCTTATTAAAAGACCCTTATTTTAGGCGAATTTATAAGTAGGTCTAGAAGTAGGTCTAGGAATCCTAATAACTAGAAATAGGGTTAAAGACTATTTATTAAGTATACTAGCTTACTATTAATTCTTAACTATTATATATAATTAGCTATCTAGGGCCGGATTACTTATATATTCCTAAAAAACTTATAAGGAAAATCTTAGAATATAGATATAATTAATATATATATAGAGGTATTTATTATATATATAACTACTTATAAAGTTTAGTATATTTTCTAAAGATATATAAGGTTATCTAAGGTTATATTAATAGGTATCTAGCCTATTAACTATCTAAGCCTTCTAAATAACTATTATATAGGGAACTCTAACTTATAAGGGTATTTTAGTAGCTATTAGAAGAATTATTAATAGATTTTATTATTAGCCTTCTTTTAACTACTAGTAGCTATAATTCTTCATATATAATAATAGATAAATTTTCTAAGTTTATTTATCTAATATTAGGTAATAAAATAGATTTAGTATAAGACTAGGCTAATAGATACTTTAATACTATTTATAAAACTTAGGATATACCTAGCTATCTTATTTTAGATAGAGACTTAAAATTTACTAGTACCTTCTAGAAAACCCTATTTATTAGATATAAAGTTTCCCTAGGAATAACTATTATATACTATCCCGCCGCTAATAGCTAGGCCAAATAAATAAATTAAATAGTAGAGATAACTTTATATTACTTATTAATTAGTTAGTATAAGGAAAACTAGGATACCCTTCTAGTAGAAGTTAAGTACGCGTTAAATACTTTAGAGAATACTAGTATAATTATAATACTATTTAAAGTTTTATATAAGGTAAAGCTAAGAGGGTTCTTATTATTTATAATATTAGAATTTAACTCTATAATAGGAAATTTTCTTTATAATTAAGAAACTATTAGGAATAATATATTTAATACTATTAAATTAGCCTAAGCTAAAATAGCTTATAAGTAGGATTTAAAATATTATATACTAGATTTATCTAGATATACTTATTTAAAATTAATAAAAATAGGGGATACTAGGTACTATATCCCTAAAAGTTTATCCCTTACTACTAAGAAGGTAGGGCCTTATAGAATTCTATAAAAAATAAGCCTACTTACTTATAAGCTAGAGCTTCCTCCTAGTATAATAAAGATTTACCTAGTTATCTTAGTTATCTATCTTAAATAATTAAAAGCTAACTTATATAATTAAGATATACCCCTACTAGCTCTAATTATTATCTAGGGTTAAGAAGAATTTATAGTAGAAAGAATAATTTAAAAGGAAAAACAGGGTAAGTAAAACGGGTATTAAGTTAAGTAGAAAGGTTATAAAGAGGATATTTATAAGCCTACCTAGAGGCTTAAAAAAGATATATTAAATATTATTAAAAAAAATTAAAAAGTCTTATACTTACTAGGATAGGGATTAAAGAATCTATATTTATATTAAGATATTAAATTAATAAATAGTAATAAGATAGAGGCTTTATAAGAAAATTACTATTAGATAAAAAATATAATAATAGCTAAAAATACTAAAATAGGTACTCCTATACTTAGTATTAATATATATTCTTTTACTTATACCTTAATTTAAACTATAACTTATTACTTATAATAATAGATTATTATACTACTATTACTATTAAAGTAAGGTCTTTACTACGCTAATTTTATAATTATAAAGAGGTTAAATACTATTATTATTAACTATCTAAGGTATAAATTAAGGCCTACCTAGTAGACTAGTTAAGGATTAAGGTTAATAAGGGCTATATCTAGTACTTCCCTATTATAAACTTCTATAAAATTAGACTATCTATTAAAGAAATTCTTAAATATCTACCTAATATATCTAGCCTACTTTAAGTATAGAGATTAGAAATTAAACTTACTAAGATTCTAGACTACTTAATAAGAAATTAACTTATCTACTTAAACTAGTATTTAAACGCCGCGGTATTAATATTCCTTTAATATAATATTTTTAAAAAGCTATTACCTTTATATAACCTTATCTATCTAGTTCTTAATAACTAGTACCTCTCTTTCCTACTCTAGGGAATTCTAAGGAAATCTACCTAGAAAGTATAAATCTAGTAGGCCTAGTAGTTAAATAGAATTTCCTTAAATATATCTATATTAATAGTATATAATAAAAACCTTTATTAAGTAAAAGAAGATATTATTTAATATTTATTTATACCTCTAGTTATATACTCTAAGAATTATAATAAATACCCTTAAGGAACTATATTTATATTAATATAAGAGTAGACTTAGGAAGAAGCCTAAGTCTAGTTAGAAGCTCTTAAAAGATTTTAAGTATTTAACTTTATTACTATTAAGGTAGTAGTTAGTCTTTAAAATAGGGTTAAAAACTTTTCCTTTTAAGACCTTAATAACTACTTAGAATTATATCTAAAAGCTCCTCCCTCTTAAGTCTTTAAACTTAACTAAGATCTTAGATACTTAAAAGATAGTATTATTAAGGTATTAAATAAGAATATAAGGAAAAGAAAAATAATAATAATAAGTCTAACCTTAAATATTTTTAATTATATTAATAAATTAAAGGAATACTAGGAAAGGGGACCTAGTATATTATTAGACATTAACTAGGACGTAGAGTTAGGAAGTATAAGTAGCCTATTATTAAGTATTAACTAGGAAGTAGACTTAAGAAATAATAATAATCTTAAGATGAATAGTAGGGGGTCTAAAAATACTAATATTATAGAATTTAAGTAGGATAAAAGAAGGTTAACTATAAAGCTTAATATAAAGGAAACTAGCTAACTTTATACTATACCTATAAGTAAATTTAAGGAGTATACTAAGATTATAAATAAATATATAACTATTACCTATTATAATTTAGAAGGCTATATTAGAAGGGAGGTTTATAATAGGAAAAATACTAGGGAGTAATTTATAAGCCTAAAATTATAGAAATAGGTAGATTATAATAGCTACCCTAAGTAGCTTATAATAAATATATTTCCTAATAAAGTTATATAAGACCTAGTAGTAGAAATTAATAGAGATAATTTTATAGTATATTATTAGGCGTTTATAATCCTACTAGATTTTTAGGCTTTTTAGGCTATACGTCTTAATATTAAAAAGTAGAGCTAATTCTAGAAATTAAATTTTAATATTAATAGATAGCTTACGGGTAATTTTTAACTATATAAAGCTTCTACCCTTATAAAAGATAATAAAGGCTAACTCTAATTTATAATCTAGAATAGTTTTAAATCTATAAAGATATAAGGAAAAGAATAGGAAAGAGTAGAAAAACTAGTATAAACTACTAGAAATTTACTAAGAAAAAGGAGGTCCCTAGTATATTAAAAAAAGATTAAGTATAGGTTCTAGGAGACCTCTATCCTATATATATAATACCTAATAATTAGGACGTACTTAGGAAATTACCACTAAGAAAGTAAATGAAAATTAGGAAGATTAAGGTAGCTAAGTCTAGAAAACCTAAAGGTTTCCTAGTATTAGGTATAAAGTCTAGATTACTAAAATTCTAAAAGAAAGGAAAGACTAAAGGTAAAGTAGCTAAGTCTAGAAAATAAAGAGGTTTTCTAATATTAAGTATAGAGCCTAGATTACTAAAATTCTTAAACCTATTCTTAATAGATAAACTAATAACTTTATTATTAAACTAAAGGACTATCTTAAATCTAGAGTAAATTTAACTAAGTCTACTAAACCTACCTAAGTTTCTAAAAGTAAAAATCCTAGAAAGGTATAAAGTATAATTATAAAAGTAGGTAGATAGTCTTAATTAATAGGTAATAAAACTCTAGGCGCTTATTATATTTATAAATAAAAAGGTTAAGGCCTTAACCCTTTTTAAATTATAATAGGACTAGTTATTATAACTACTATTTAATAAATTTAATAAACTTACTATTATTAATAATAATACTACTAAAGAATAATATAAATTAGATATTAATAAGATTCTAGAGAAGTTAGATAATATAATAGTTACTTTAAGTAAATACTTCCCTACTTTAAAAGCCCTAGTATTAGAATATAATCTAGATAGTAAGATTATAACTTAAAACCTTAGAAATTAACTTAATTAAGAGGATTATATTAAAATAGATAAGAATAATAGATTATTATAATAATAGCTTAAGATAAGCTTTTTTATAATAGTAGGAGATATTATAATATACTTTTATTAATAATTAATATAACTTAGTGTAATCTACTTAGAGCGCTAAGCCTAATATAGCTTAGTTTAGATAGGTAGACTAGACGTCTTAATATCTAGAGAATAATAGCTCTTATAACCTATAAATTATACTAGTTTATTCGTACTCTAATAATACTTAAATAGTATTTATACTACTATTCTACTTAAAGATAAGATAACTAGGTAGAGTTACTTTATTTAGTAGAGTTTATATATAATTATATAAAGTATATTAATACTAAGCTACCTTTATATAAAGTACTTTATAATTACTTATTAAAGTTAAATATAAAGCTTTTAAAGCTATTATTAAAAGAAGTCCTATTAATATAAAGAAGGATTAAGTTACTTTAAAAATAAAGGAAAAGTTTAAAGTAATACTTATATTAAATATAAGTTATATAAGTAGAGTATATAAATAAATAGTAAAAGTAAAGATAATATAATATAAGTAATTATATCTTATTAAATATAAAGTATATTAGATTAATATAAGTAATTAAAA